>Ga0116193_1000250_pt1 | contig 52686 bp, 36 predicted proteins | sample AD_UKC115_MetaG_FD_89892 | JGI IMG/M metagenome (GOLD analysis project Ga0116193, IMG submission 89892) | Active sludge microbial communities of municipal wastewater-treating anaerobic digesters from Hong Kong - AD_UKC115_MetaG | ecosystem: Engineered > Bioreactor > Anaerobic > Digestate... | reverse complement strand
GCTTTTGCCATGCTTTCCCAATCCTTCCGGTTGGTCAGCAGGTTTTTGACTTGCTCAAAAATATGCTGTGCATCAGTTCCTGCCAATCGTATGTTGCCGGATTCCAATCCTTCCGGACGTTCCGTTACATCGCGAAGGACCAGAACAGGAATACCCAGTCCGGGGGCTTCTTCCTGTAATCCGCCGGAGTCTGTCAGAATGATTTTCGACCGTTTCATAAGTTGAACCATATCCAGATAATCCAGCGGAGGCAGCAGTGTAACATTCTCTTGATTTCCCAGAATGCCATGCGCTGTTTGTTGGACAATTGGATTTAAATGGACGGGATAGACGATGTGGACACGCTCAAAATATTCCCGGCTGATTTTTAGGATTCCGCTGCAGATGTCCTCCAATGGTTTGCCGAAATTTTCACGGCGATGGGCAGTAACAGTAATGATTTCTTTCCGGTTGAAAGGAATATCCTTTAAGGGGCTTTGGCTGAGGTCAAAGGGCATTGCTGAAACTTGCTGCAAAGCATCGATCACCGGATTGCCGGTGACATGACAGATTTCTGGAGGATAATTCTCTTTGATCAAGTTTTCCCGCGCCAGGGTGGTGGGTGCGAAATGTAGATCTGCGATCACTCCGGCGATTTTCCGGTTGATTTCTTCCGGGTAAGGCGCCCATTTGTTATAACTGCGCAGGCCGGCTTCCACATGCCCGACTTTCACATGATTGTAGAAAGCGGCAAGCGCTGCTGCCATGACAGTCGTTGTGTCCCCTTGAACCAGAATCCAGTCCGGTTTTTCCTGTTTCAGGACTTGATCCATATGGAACAAAATGGAAGCGGTAATTTCTGGCAGCGTCTGTTGATTTTTCATCAGGTTGAGATCGATATCTGCTTTCAAATCAAACAATTCGAGCACTTGATCCAGCATTTGACGGTGCTGTGCAGTGAGACACAAGAGCGTCTCGATATTTTCTCTTCGTTTCAATTCTTGAATCACTGGCGCCATCTTTACTGCCTCAGGTCGTGTCCCGATGACTGCCATGATTTTTATTTGACGATTCTGCATACTGGATTTCTTTTCTAAGCGTTTTTCTTTATGACTCAATCAATTCAGTATTAATCCAAGATTATTAGATTGATTTTATCAGACTGTTAACAGCAATTTGAAATTTGATCAGCACTTCGAAATTTGAAGTACTCAATCGAATCGCTGGAATGTTACTGATGGAAGAAAATTTCCTTTTATTATTAATCAGCAACGCGAGAAAATTTCCAGCTTCGTAAAAAGAACAAACAATGAAATACCCTCTCAATTTTTTGAAATACTGCTCTTTTCTCAAAAACTTTTCCAAATTTCGAATTAAGGTGCATTATGTCATAAATCAAATCAGCCAGCTGAATTGACAGACATTTTATTAGCGTGTATAATTTTTTTCGCTTAAGAAGTGTCGTATCACGACGCTTTCTTATTGTTATGGAAGGATTACCGAGATCAGCAGGAACGATGATTTGTTTGGTCAGACCTTCCGGACCCTTATAGAATGAGGGGGGGTGAATAAAAGTGGCAAGTGTAGTTCTTCGACCAAATGAATCACAGGATTCTATTCTGAAACGATTCCGCAAGAAAGTTGTCAAAAGTGGAATTCTAAGTACTGTTCGTCAAAAACGCTGGTTCGTTTCTAAAAGCGAAACAGATCGGATTGAACGCAAAAAATCTATGCGCCGAATGAAACGGCGACAATTCGAGAAGCATGATTAATTCGCTCGAATTCATAATACGCCGAAGGAAGAGGTTTAAGGATGGCGAAAGAAGAAGATAGCAAAATCAGTGTTGAAGGTACGATCATTGAGGCATTACCTGGCACACAGTTTCGTGTCCGATTAGAAAACGGGCATGAGGTATTGGCATATTTGTCCGGCAGAATGCGGAAATTTTATATTCGAATTTTGCTGGGTGATCATGTGCGGGTTGAAATGTCTCCATACGACCTGACACGCGGGCGAATCGTCTATCGCCAACGAAAACCGAATGAATTCGGTGGACATGATGATGAAATGATGTGATAGGAAATCCGGCGGAAGCCGGATTTTTTTACAATATCACCGGACTTAAACCTGTTCACGAAAAAGCAAAAACATTGGCATTTTCAACAGGATTCAGTGTTAGAAAAGACGGAAAAACGCATCGTTTTGGTGTTCTTGAATGAAGCACGAAAACGTCACAACAACACATTTTCTTGACTGACTCGAAAATCAATAAAAATTTGAATTGCTTAAAAAATCCTCCTCATCTTGCGAATTGCCGGGTCTCCTATGGTATGATTGATAATGATAGCAGTGGTTTCATTATTGAGAGAATAATTTTTCTCTTCATTTGAAGGCCGGTCTACATGTAGAATTGCTATAAATATTGAGAGTGACTATGGATAATAAAATTACAATCATCGAAGGACCAACACCGACATTTGAAGCCGTAAACTCTGAATGGGTTTCTGGAATCAGTGAATCACCGGAATATTATGACGTTGTGATGACGAATCTTCGAACGATGAATGGCGCCGGCCTGCTTGAGCGCTGTTATCAAACCTGGAACCAGCAGGATACTATGTACCTTCATTATCGTAATACAATCGGTCTGGAACAAGAAATTCCGATTTTAGCGGCTCGTCTGGTTGAGACGGACGAGGGAGAAAAAATTGCATTATGGGTCAGAGTGAAGCCTGAACAAATTAAACAGGAAGTTCATTTTGACGAGGATGAAGAATAAATCGTTTTCCACATGCGGTTGTCAATGGAAAGATCAAGTTGAGAATTGTTTTCAACCGGTTCAAGGAGGAAAACAGTTCTCAAACTTTTTTTTACAGATCACCAGTTCTGTGGATCGCGTCATGGTCAATTTTTCAATGAAAACTTGTTTCCTCACATATTTCAAATTGCAGGATTGACCTCCGCGATTTGAAACATCGGGAGGATTTTTTTATTTTTGTAATGTTTTTTTGCCAAGCGCAAAATAACACACAACTACAAAGAATTCTTTCCTATTTTGAATCGCTGATACTGCAATACACTTATTGATATAATAAACGATATGGATTCTGAGAAAGATTTCCGCCCTTTTTTCCTGTTTATAATCATCGTAGTACTTCTGGTTTTCATCGGCCTTTTTACACCGGCGCGAACTCTGATCAGTTTTCATATCGATGATCTAAAATCACGTATCTTCTATCGCTACCATGCCCCGGATCAGGTGCTCTTTATCCCTCGGGAATCGTCGCCGCTTGCAGGTGTTTCTATAGATGAAAGTGCAGATCCTCTGGTAGAAAAAACACCTGTAATGCCCAATCCGACAACCACGCTGATGCCCTCTGTAACTCCATTTATTAAGGATACAGCATCCTCAGTGGTGCGGATTGCATCCGCAGTTCCGACCGGGACACAGTCTCCGACCAGCACTGCCGTTCCCACTGCAACAGAACTCCCACTTCCGTCCAGCGCTTCCATTCAGGGAGTGAAATACGAAGATCAGCATGGTATTTGGAATTACTGCGCTCCGACAAATCTGTCGATGGCGATGACATTCTGGGGATGGAACGGCGATCGGCTTAAAGCCGGCAAATGGCTGAAACCCTTCGAAAAAGATAAGAATGTCATGTTTTACGAGATGGAAAACTTTGTTGCTGAAAACTCCGATTTGCGCTCTATTGTCCGAATCAGTGGCACTGAACAACTTCTGAAGAAGATGATTGCTTCCGGATTTCCTGTACTGATTGAGAAAGGATCCTACATGCAGGAGGTCAGCGGCCGCCTTAGCTGGATGGGCCATTATAATATTGTTACTGGTTATGACGACGAAAAACAAGAATGGACGGTGCAGGATTCTTACTATACACCGAATTATAAGATCAGTTATGAACTGCTGCATCAGGAGTGGTTGTCGTTTAATTTCGAGTTTATGATCGTTTATCCGGGAGAGAAAGAAGCGGAATTATATGGGCTGCTGGGTCCTTATACGAATGAGGATTGGGCGATCAGAAATGCGATGAAAATGGCGGATGAACAAGTCAAATCAGCTGTGGATGATGAATCCCTGTTTTTTGCATATTTCAATCGCGGGTCCACACAGGTGAAACTGAATGACTATTATGGTGCTGCGCAATCGTACGATATGGCTTTCGAACACTATGCGGCTTTAGATACAAGCACGCGACCGTATCGCATTGTCTGGTATCAAACGGGTCCTTATTACGCTTATTATTATTCCGGAAGGTATAACGACGTGATCTCTCTCGCATCCATAACATTAGCCAGCACGCAGGAACCATATCTTGAGGAGAGTTATTATTGGCGTGCCATGGCAAATGCAGCGCTCGGTGTGTATGAAAGTGCAGAATCAGATTTGCGTAAATGTTTGGAAATCCATGAAGGTTTTACTGCCTGTCAGACACTGTTGAATGATATCGGTTTGAAATAATATGTCCATTCGTTTGCTCCATTTTGCTGATGCGCATATTGATTGCGCTGCTACAGGGAAGAAAGATCCTCAAACCGGTTTATCAGTCCGAACGATTGATTTTCTGAACGCATTGGATCAGATTGTGGATTGCGCGCTTCATGAGTCGATCGATTTGGTCCTATTTGCCGGAGATGCATATCGTGATCCTACGCCGGTGCCGACATTTCAACGGGAATGGGGAAAGCGGATGAAACGGTTGTCGGATGCCCGAATTCCGGTTTTAATGCTTCCGGGTAACCATGATGTGTCTCCTGCCAGTACACGAGCGAATGCACTGCAGGAATACGATACGCTGGAAGTTCCATACCTGCATCTGGCGAAGTCAATCAAACTCTGGAAACCGACTGAATTGCATGATTTGCCGATCCAGGTCTTGGCTGTACCCTGGGTGCCTAAATCCATGATGATCGCTGCTTTTGATACTCGAAGAATGACATCGGATGAAATCCATCAACAACTGGAATTTGAAATTTCCAAAAGAATCGAGACTGCGATCGGTGAAATAGATCCGCAGATTCCGGCTGTTCTGCTGGCCCATTATTCAGTCCCTGGTGCAGAATATCCCAATCACCAGGCAGTCTCACTTGGCAGGGAAGTAACCCTTTCTGGCGGGTTGGTAAAAAATCCCTGTTTTTCTTATACCGCTTTGGGGCATATTCATAAATACCAGGATCTGAATGAAGGATTTCAACCGCCCGTTATCTACAGCGGTTCAATCGAACGAGTAAATTTCGGCGAATCCAGTGAAGAAAAAGGTTTCATCATTGCGGAAATCGAAAACCATCATACAACCTGTTCTTTTCGCAAATTGAGTGGACGAAAGTTTTTCAATACTGAAATTACAATCAGCAGTGCGGAATCGTTTCAACAGGAAGTATTGGATGCTTTGCCGAATCAAGTCGATATGCGTGATGCAATGGTGCGTCTGGTTGTCAATTATCCTCAGAATTGGGAATCCAGTCTGGATGAAATGGAGATCCGCAAGAAAACGGAATCTGCACTTGAATTCCATCTCGTTCGAAAAGCTATCCAGACTCAGAGGATTCGTTTTCAGGATCATTCAGGTATCAGCGCATTGAGCCCGATGGAACTATTAGAAAAGTATTGTGAGATTCAATCGATTGATTCCGGGGAAATCGGAGTTTTGATGTCGTTAGCGCAGTCCATTGTGGATGAGGATCTGCAGAAATTCGAAATTTGAAAAGATTGGTTGTTTTTCTTGATTGATTCGAAAGTTCTGTCCATATTTCGAATTACTGATGAAACGATATTGTTAATGGATGATATGATTTTTATTAAATCGGAATCTCATATCAGAGATTTCGTATGTGTAGGGATTTTTTTATGTCAGGAAAAATAGGTGAATTATTATTATTGGTCGTTTTGATTATCATCAACGGCCTTTTTTCGATGACGGAGACGGCTGTAGTTTCGCTGCGCAAAGCCCGGTTGCAGAAATATATTGATGAAGGCAATAAGAAAGCATCAATTGCATTGGATCTTTCTGAAAATCCAAGCGATTTCTTTTCCACCATCCAGATTGTGATCAGTCTAGTGGGTGTTGTGACCGGTGCATTAGGCGCATCTGCTTTTTCCGGCGGATTGGCTCAATACTTGAAAAAGATTGAACTGTTGAAGCCTGTGGCGGATACTCTGGCGCTGTTGCTCGTCTCTATCGGAATTACCTATTTCAGTCTGGTCATCGGAGAATTGATTCCCAAGCGACTGGCAATCTCCAATCCAGAAAAAATATCCATGCGTATGGGCGGATTGATGAGAAGCCTTTCAAAAGTCTCCAAGCCCTTGGTGGCTTTTCTAAGCTGGTCTACAGAACTCGGCATCAAACTCATTGGAGTTACCGAGAGTGGTGCGCTGCCGGTTTCGGAAGACGAAGTGAAAGTCATGATTGAACAGGGAAAACAAGTTGGTGTTTTTGAGGAGACAGAACAGGATATTGTCGAAAGTGTTTTCCGTATGAGCGATCGTACTGTAGATGCAATGATGACTCCGCGGACAGAACTGACCTGGATTGATTTGGATGAACCGCTCGAGGATTCGCTTTCAGAAATTCTTCACTCCGACGATGTTTTCTTTCCGACAGTGCGTGGAAATGCCGATAATGTAGTGGGAGTAATTTCCTCCAAGAAACTTCTGGATTGTTATATCCGTGGCGATCAAATTGATCTGGATACGATTTCAGAGACCCCATTGTTTATTCCCGAAAGCAAACCTGCTCTGAGCGTATTGGATGACTTGAGAGATTCCGGCAAACAAGTGGCGATTGTGATGGACGAATATGGCGGCTTTTCCGGAATGATTACGCTCATCGATATCCTCAGTGAACTGGTCGGTGAAGTCCCGGGGCTGAACGAAGGATTTGATCCTCAGATTGTCGAACGAGCTGACGGATCCTGGCTGTTGGATGGACAATTGGATGTGGATGAGTTGAAAGATACGCTTGATATCAAAGAATTGCCCGATGAAGACCGCATCGGATATCAAACACTGGGTGGATTTATTCTGAGTCAGATTGGATTTATCCCCAGTGTCGGTGATTCCTTCGTTTGGGAGGATTACCGATTTGAAATAGTGGATATGGATAACCGCAGAATTGATAAAGTACTGGTTGATCGCAATAAAAAAGATCAACCGGAAGATCACAATCCGCAATCCCCTTCCGATGATCATTTGTTGAATTCAGATCAGTGAAAAAGAAATGATTCCTCGTTCCATAAAGATTTCAGGCTTTTTATCCTATCAGGAAGATGTTGAAATTGATTTCACATCCATTCATGTTGCCTGCATTACTGGACAAAATGGAGCTGGAAAATCAGCGATGCTGGATGCGATGACATGGGCGTTATTCGGGGAAGCCCGAAAGAATGATGAGTCGGTAATTAACGATTCGACCCATAATCGAAAGGCGGAAGTGACTTTTGAGTTTGAGTATGAGAAAAGTATTTATAAAATCATCCGGACTCGGGAACAGGGAAAATCCTCAACGGTTGAATTTCAGATTTGGGATGAAATGGCTGATCATTGGAGAGTGATAACTGAAAGAAGCGTATCACTGACGAATAAGCTGATTTGCAATACCCTTCATTTGGATTATCGTACCTTTATCAATGTCTCTTTTTTCTTGCAGGGGAGAGCGGATCAATTTACAAAACAGAATCCTACTGAACGAAAAGAAGTATTGGGCAGCATTCTAAATCTGGATCAATGGGATGACTTTCAATTAAAGACGGTTGAAAAACGCAAGGATCGTTCGAATCGTCTGGAAGTCGTTCTAAGTTTGCTGGAACAAATCGAAAGCGAACTATCAGAGGAAGATCAAAGGAAAAAGCTGCTTGATCAGTTAACAGAAGCATTGGCTTCTGCGGAAGTGCGCACCAATGTTCGTCAGGAGGCGTGGCAAAACGCAAAAAACACGGAGCAGCTGATTTTTTCCCAGCAGGATTTGCTGAAAAAAACGGATTCGCAATTACAGACGCTTTCCATCCAGATGGATGCAGATCGGAAAAAATTGGCAATCCGATTGGATGAATCCGCACGTTTTCAGGAAAATTTGAAAAATGAAGCCCAGATCGAAGAAAAAATCATTCAGTTAAAGCAGGCTCAAAGTGAATTTTCATCATGGAATGACAAGCAGGTCATTTTTTTTGAATTAGAAAGAAGCAAAAACGAGCTCTTATCAAAAATTCGCCAGGAACAAGCTCGATTAAGTCAGGAACAGAAAACACTGCGGCAGGATTATGAACTGGTCCAAAAAGCACAGCAAAGTATTGTACAAGAACAACAGCGCGAATCAGAACTGCGGAAGGAAATTGAATCTTTGGAGCGTGAGACGACTGCCAGAGAGGAAATCACGGCTGCCTTAAAACTGCTAATGGAAGATATACAGGGAAAGAAGGCTGAATGCCTTCGAATGAAAAACCGCATGACTGAAATTAAAAATCAGCAGAATAACCTGCGCGAGGCTGTCGGTGCCCCCTGTCCATTTTGCGGTACAGATCTCAACGAGGAGCATTGTCGGAAATATCTGGCTCAGCTTCAGGATGAGGGTCAAACGCTTGGAAATGCATATCGCAGTTTGAAGAGTGAGCTGGACAAACTGGATCAACAAAAACAGTCATATGAAAACACAATAGCGCAGATGACACAGATTTCTCAAAGAATTTTGACTTTGGAGAAAGAATGTGCACCGATTTCTGCTCGAATCGTCAATGATCAGAGTATCGTTTCTCGTTGGCAGCAGATTGGTTCAAAACGGTTCGAACAGATCAATGATTGGTTGTCAAAAGAGCAGTTCTGTCTCGAAGAACGCAAATTGTTGGAAGAAATTTCAGATAAAATTACGACACTGCAATATGATGCATCGGCTCATGAGCGTTGCCGAAACCGTGTCGGCGAATTGCAGTCGATTGATACGCAATATAAGGCATTATTGAAAGCAAAGGCTGCATTGGAACCGCTAAAACGGGAGATCGAGGATCTATCAAATCGGATTACTGAAAATGAACAGAAACTGCGGGAATTGGAAGCGGCTCTACTGGATCAGAAAGAATCTCTCAACAAACTGACTGCGTTAAAAGCTGATTCCATTGAAGCAAAAAAACAGTTTGATGCTGCACAGATGGAAGAAAACACATTGCGGGCTCGCAGAGGGGCAGCAGAACAAAGTGTGGCTGCATTGGAATCGCTGAAGCAGAAAAAAGCCGTTCTTCAATTGGAAAAGGCAGAATTAAACCAATTGATTGGAAGATTGAAAGTATTGGAAAAGGCATTCAGTAAAAATGGAATCCCGGCACTGTTGATTGAACAGGCGCTGCCGGAAATCGAAGACAGCGCAAATGAAATATTGCGCAACCTGACCGATGATAAAATGTCAATTCAACTCAACACGCTGCGGGACTACAAAGATAAGACACGAGATATAAAAAAGGAAACGCTCGATATTATCATCAGCGATGGCTTTGGCACCCGCGACTATGAGCTATATTCAGGCGGGGAAGCTTTTCGCGTGAATTTTGCCATTCGTCTGGCTCTCTCCAAACTTCTGGCAAAACGGGCGGGAGCCCGCCTGCAGATGCTTGTTATTGATGAGGGTTTTGGAAGTCAGGATGCGGAGGGACGTGAAAAATTGATTGAAACAATCACAGCAATTCAAGATAGCTTTGAAAAAATATTGGTCATCACCCATCTGGATGAGTTGAAAGATGCTTTCCCCTCAAGAATTGAAGTCGAAAAGAATGTAAATGGTTCTCAAGTAAAGGTCATTGTATGAAAGTCGGTTTGGTACAGCGTGTGCTTGCCGGATACAGAGTTCCTTTTTTTGATATGCTGGCGGATGCTCTGCAAGGCGAATTACAAATTTTTTCTGGTGAATCACGTCCGAATGAGATGATAGACCATTCCAGGATACCCGTTTCTGCCAAAGTCTGGCCAGGGAAGAATTTACATTTGTTCTCTGGAAAATTTTACATCTGTCTGCAACTGGATATTCTGAAATGGCTGAAATCATGGAATCCGGACATCCTAATCCTTGAAGCAAACCGGCGTTATCCATTTTCGATTGCTGCAGCGTTGTGGATGCGTTTTCGAAGAAGGCCTGTCATTGGATGGGGACTGGGAACCGGATCCACGTTTGATGTCTCCCAACGCTGGTTTTTGCGGCTTTTTGACGCATTAATAACGTACAGCAGCGCGGGAGCCGAAGCCTATCGAGCGGCAGGTTTTTCGTCAGATCGCATTTTTATTGCAAAAAACGCTGCTGCTCCCAGACCACAAGGAAATATGCCGCAGCGTGCTTATACACCGAACTGGGAAAAATCCCCCATTCTTCTTTATGTCGGTCGATTACAGGAACGGAAGCGCGTTGATTTGCTGATCCGCGCCTGCAGTGTTTTGGAAGAATCTTTTCATCCGATTCTGTGGATTGTCGGGGATGGACCAGTACGTGAGCAATTGGTTGAGATTTCCGCAGAATGTTTCCCAGAGACAGTTTTCTGGGGAGCTTTGTATAATCAATCGCTGAAAGAAAAATTCGATCATGCCGATCTATTTGTCTTGCCGGGAACGGGTGGATTGGCGATTCAACAAGCGATGGCATCCGGACTTCCGGTAATTGCTGCGGAAGCAGATGGTACACAGAATGATTTGATCCGTTCAGATAACGGTGTGCTGATTCGCGCCGGTGATTTGGATCACCTGGTTCAAACAATCCGGAATCTGCTTTCTGATCCGATCCGTCTTAGAAAAATGGGTGAAGCATCTTTCCGTATTGTCCATGATGAGATTAATCTGGAATCCATGACCGGCACATTTATTGAAGCGATTCATAGCGTAAAGGCATAATTTTGAGTAAATAATCAAAATTTTCAGAGACGAGACAACCAGATTGTATTTGTCGCTTCGAAATATCGGGAAAATTATTGTACGTTATATTGATTTTGCGCTTTGTGTAAAAAATATCACGACAGCAAGTTTTCTCGATTGATTCATAAGGCAAGCTTTTATTTTAAAATCGCTTGATTTTTTTGAAGAGTGTCATCTGCGAAAAACGATCAAAACAAATCTTTTGGATTGAAAGAGCGGTTCTGATTCATGAAAATTCTTGTTGTTGCTGATGGGCGCAGCCCGACTGCCAGACACTGGCTGGAAAGCCTGAAGAAGCTGAATCACCAGGTCATTCTGGTATCCAGTTATCCGTGTGAACGTCCGAAATCTCTGGAAGATTTTTATGTTCTTCCCATTGCGTTCGCTACGTTCGCTGCCAGTCAGACAAATCGTCAATCCAATCCGGCTGCAAAAAGTAACAACCGCAAGAGCCTGAAACGAATGTTGGTTGAGCGCTTTCGTTCATTTTTTCTGAAATTGCGTTATTTTTTAGGTCCGCTTGTCATACCATATTACGGAAAACAAATCTCGAAAATTGCTGCTCGTACCAAACCGGATCTGGTACATGCGCTGCGGATTCCTTATGAGGGGATGACTGCCTCCTATCTTCCAAAAAATATCCCCCTGGCAGTCAGTATCTGGGGAAATGATTTGACGCTCCATGCATCCGGCTCCTCTGCTATGAAGAAATTGACGATTCGGACACTGGAACGGGCAGATGGATTGGTAGCGGATACGCTGCGGGATATTCGTCTGGGAAAAGGCTGGGGTTTTCGCGAGAGCCGATTTACACTGGTTGTTCCAGGAAATGGCGGAATTGATTTTCCTGCGCTGCGGATTATGGCAGAGCAGGAGGAAGAGAATCTGCGCTGGCTGCCAGAAAATCTGGATATTGTTGTCAATCCGCGTGGTTTTCGTCCGGGCAGTGTGCGCAATGATACATTTTTTCGCAGTATTCCGTTAATCCTGACCCAGTGTCCGAATACGCTGTTTGTGTGTTTTTCGATGGCGAATCAACCGGAAGCGCTGGAATGGGTGAAACAGCTCCAAATCGAGCGGCAGGTTCTGTTATTGCCGCTGATGCCGCAGGAAGTTTTGTGGGCAATCTTTCGCAGGGCAAAAGTGACCGTGTCTGTCAGTCAGCATGATGGCACCCCGAATTCGCTGCTTGAAGCGATGGCATGCGGTTGTTTTCCTGTCACAGGGGATATCGAATCCATGCGCGAGTGGATTGTACCGGGGAAAAATGGACTGCTCGTGGATCCCAATGACCCCGAAGATTTAGCGAGAGCGGTGACGATTGCGTTAACGAATGAAAATCTTCGAGATTCTGCTGCACAATGGAATACTGTCAGAATTCGTGAACGTGCCGATATTTCATCTGTATTAACAAAAATCGAAGTGTTTTACAATCAACTGAACGATCTACGATAATTCGGTACCTCTTATTTCAAACGTACCCACTCCCCGTTCTTTTCCGCAGATTCCATAGCAGCACAGATGACTGCCATATTGCGGCCGGCTTCGATCGCATCATAGCGCGGCGCTGTTTTATGAATCACACAGTCTGAAAAATGTTCAATCATTTTGGTATATTCATTGGTAGCGTCTTCAAAGGAAGAACGGATCCCATCGATTTCCTGGATGATTTTTCCATGTTCAACGCCCAGTCGGAAGCCATTGGAAGATACAATCCAGCCTTTTGATCCGCTGATCATGTATCCTTCCGGAGCCTGGGAGCTGAAACTGCAGATGATTTGCGCCTGTTTTCCGCTTCGGAATTTTGCATAAATCGTCATTCGGTCATCCACACACGGTTTTGTGTAATGCGCAACAGCGGAAACAGCTTCCGGTTCCTCATTGAAGAATGTGCGGGTACAGTTGATTCCATAACAACCGACATCCATCACGGAACCCCCTGCAAGATCCGGCTGAAAACGGACATTGTCCGGATCATTCAGAACAAAAGAGAAGCAAGCTTGAATGGTGTGGATGTCCCCCAGTTCCCCATTATGTACCTGCCGGATGACGAACTCTGTTAAGGGATGGAACCGGTACATGAATGCTTCCATCAGCGTGACTCCGTTGGCTTTGGCGGCTGCAGCCAACTCTTCACAATCTTTTTGCGTTGGAGCCAGGGGCTTTTCGCAAAGAACGTGTTTGCCATGTTCTATAGCTTTTATAGACCATTCTTTGTGCAATCCGTTCGGCAAAGGAATGTAAACCGCATCGATATCTTTTTGGTTAAGTAATGTCTCATAACTGCCATAAGCTTCGGGGATCTGATGATCGGAAGCAAATTGCCTGGCTTTTTCAGGATCTCTGCTGGCAACAGCAGCCAGCAAGGCATTCGATGCTCCCGTAATTGCCGGGATAAACCGCTTTTTTGCAATTCCTGCGCAACTGATTATACCGAAACGAACTTTTTCCATGATCAATTCTCCTTTGTTAATTCGAAATTACGGATTTGTGTTTGCCGATATCGTAACTTCCAAGAAAAGAATAACCAAAAATCATTTTTTTGCTTTATTGAAAATGTCAGTCAAAATTTCAGATGGTCGACGCTGTAAGAAATTGATGATGTCTCATCTGGCTTGATTGTAATCGGATTTTTTTAGTTTCCCCTTGTTTCGAGATATTCGAAAGCCTGCATGTCCAAGACGCCGGATGCATCCTTTTTCAGAATCAGGTACCAATCCGGCACGAATTCGATCGTTCCATATTTTTTACTTGAAATTAAGTCAGCAATTGCTTCAAAATCCGTCGGATTGTCACTTCCGCGCAGATCCATGGCAACGTACTCAGAATCAGGATGAAATCCTGGCGAATAAATTTCATTGCGTGCGGACAAATGAGGATAAATGTGGTTCGATGCCGTCACAACCGCTTCTGTCGGAATCTTCTTCATGGCTTGTTCCATCTTTTGATAATTCGCATAGTTCTTCACAAACTCAGTATAAAATGCAGTTTTCGATATGTGATAGGAGGAGGAAAACAAGACCGCCGCAGCAAATACGGTGGAAATGAGCCATCGTCTGGTTTGTACTTGCGGTATGGATGCTATTACCCGAATGAGGATCAGACAGAATAATGAAATCGTCCCGAAATGGTATTGAAAGTCAATGGAATATTGCCCATAAAAAGTTGGAAGCAGGTTCAGAAGAACCATCGGGATGAATAAAAAAACTTCCGAAAGGCGAAACAACCCCAAAAGCGGGATCAGCATCAGCGGGAAAAAAATCCACCCCATGAATTGGAGTTTTTCTGCGGAAAAGCACTGCGAAAAAAGATAGAGCGGATTGGTGAATAAAATCTTAATGATTTGGAAAAATGAGCCATCCGTTTGCCCCGAAATTAGGTTTGCATACCGATATGCAAAGGTATTGGTATTGAGTACGAAAACGGAAACGATGATAAAGTACAGTAAAGGAAATCCGATGATCAATAGGCAATTCCTGACAGAAAACTTTTTTTGCAGCAGCGTATAAAACCCGTAGCAGAGAATGTAAAGCATTGCATCTTCTTTGACAAACAGTGTCAAGAGGAGAAAGAGAAGCGCTTTTTTGATCTCGTTTTTCTCGAAGAAGTAGATAAAAGAAAGCAGGAAAAACGGCAGCAGCGCGTTTTCGTGAAAATCTTTGAACAGACCACCCAAAATACCGGGCTGCAGCAGAAAAACTGCTGCGATCAGAAGACTCATTCCGGAACTGATTTTTTTCAGCCGACAAAGCCGAAATAAAGGTATTGCAGCAAGGCCAGTAAAAAGCGATTGCATGAATATCAGGTATTCCGGACTTCGAAAAATCAGATATCCGGGCAGCAGCAGATACAGAATCGGGGAAAAATGAACAGCTGTAAACTGGTTGATTGGTATTCCTGTGATGGTATTCCATGGCAGAAGCGTTTTGGACATGGAATAAAACATCTGATCGAATGTCCCAAGATCATTGCCGGAAGATAAAAAAATGCGATGGCGAATGATTCCGACACTGGCAGAAGAAATACTGTAAAACAGGATCAGAATCAACAAACCATAAAAAGCCGACTTGCCTTCAAAATGGATCGGAAGGGAATGTTCCCTGAGTATAAAATAATAACGATTGAGAACGATCACGATGAGAAGCAGGATCATACCGGTAGGAAAAGAATCCGGTGAGAATACAGCAATCAGGATGCAACTGAGATTCCCGCCATAAAAAAGCCAATGGTCGAGGATTGTCCGTTTTTTCAATAAAAAGCAGACCACAAAGAAAAAAACAACCCACAGGAAGAGGAGAACCAAAACGAATTTTCCGTATCCGGCATTAATTTCAGCGTGGTTGACAGAAAATGGAATGCCACGGAATTGCCGATACAGTGAAAAATCAATCAGAATCAGGAAAGCGGCAGCAAAACTCACAAGGACTTCTTCGAAAACATCCTGATGGTGAATGATTTTTAATAATGGATTTCTGTTTTCAGACAACGCTTTTTTACTCATTTAATAAATTTCGTATTTGTTTTTTGCAGGCTGTTAATCATCAGGGTTTTTTTGACTATACAGGATTAGTTTGTCCAAAAGAAGGGAAGCTTCTTTAGAAAGTGTCGTTTCCTTGGCGAATGCTGCAATTTGCTTCTGATAGAAAGCTTCGTTGCCTTCTTCCCGCATGATTTGATCTGTCCAAAGCGCTGCTGTTTCGAGGTCATTCTCTGCTAACGCGCTAAAAACGAAACTCTTCAATTCAACAGTTGTCGAAGGATAAAAGCCATTTGCCATAGCCTCTTTCCCCATCGCGAGAGTTTCCGCCCAATTTTTATTCTGAGCAGCCAGTTCGCCTTTTTCATAATAATAACACCAGGTATGCGGCGGTTCGACTCCCATAAACTCCTGAAATTGGATTTCTCTGGTCGGCTCTGAAATGATGCGTGCAGGATTCGACAGTTTGAGACTCTGGCGTGTTACTGAATTCAGAAATGGTAAATTGACATCGTTCTTGTCCAGCACTTTCAGGCAGGTGCTGGGCGTTCCATAGATCACGAGCGAATCAGAAGTGTTCCCTTCAAAATCGTTGTGTGACACGGATTTCCCTGCATCAAAATTTTGTAAGTAACCCATACGCGCACTGATTTGAAAAAATTTGTAGGGTTCCGCATCCGGATGTTGCGGATTTTCATAATTCCAGTTCAGCAATGCATTGAGCGAATTATCCGTGATCGAGTTGAAAGGAAGCTGATCCGTCAGCAGCATGGTGCCGGGTTGAATGTCTGGAGCTCTCCAGCGCAGCTGCCAAAAAGTATTTTGGATGATGGTCCAATCCTTCCGAAACTGATTCTGGATCAGAAATTGGTATCCAGCCATGATTGCGATGAGCAGCGAAAAAAGAACCGGCTGATACTTTTTCCGGATCAAGAGTGAAAGAACGGCGCCGAACATCAGGCTGGCTCCCAGTATGAAGGAGAGTGTGATGCGATCCCAGAACAATGATAATTCCAACTGCAGGCCGGCAGACCATGCCGGAATTCCTGAAACCAGGAAACAGAACAATCCAGTCAGGAAAAAGCGGAAATTCGCTCTGTCCGAACCGGACATTGACTTTGAATGACCGCTTCGGATACTGGAAGAAAAGAGATAAAACAGCAGGAATGTGCAGAAGACGATCACGAGATAAAATATCATAGTTTTCTGCCCGTTCGGAAACCGGAAAATCAATCCCCATGCTTCGAATGCAGCCACTTTGAAGTAGTGGAATACTTTGATCAATAATTCTGAAATATATTGCAGCGGCTGACTCGACAATCCTTGCACCACATTCGGTTGAATGTACCCGCTCTGGGAGAAAAATGCCCGCCAGATGATGAAGGACAAAAGAACGGCTGCATATGGAACTTCCCACAAAATCAGTTTACGCAGTTTGTCTTTTTGATTGTTGATCTGGGAGAGCATTGTCCATATGAGGACAGGACGGAAAAATTCAAGACCGACAAAATACTCGATTAAAAAAAGTCCCAAGAATTCCAAAACAAGTGAAATCGGGAGAAAGATCAAGTATCTACGTTGCCGGATGATCAGATGTTGTGTGATGCGGAAGGAACTCAGTAAAAAACAAAGTGTGGCAAAGTGAAGCGTGAATTCAACCGGGATGGATTGTTCCAGGAATCCGGGATAGAGCAGGAAGAACATCGAAATCCAGGATATGAACAATCCATTGTCCGGATATGACTTTTTAAGAATTCGATAGACCAGAATTGTTGAAACCCATCTGAGGATAAAACACAGGATTCTCCAGGCAAGGATATGATCCTGCAGAAATGGCGAAATATATTGATAGAATAAATATCCGATTTCGCGATTCCAGCCTAAAAAAAGTTTATATTCTGCCGGCCCGGCGCGATGATAAGCCCATAGAAAATTCGCATCGTCACCGTATAATCCGAGTTGTGTCATCAGCACTGCATAGGATAGGAATGCAGTAATAAAAGAAAAAATCGCAAAAAACAGATCAGGATGGCGATCAATTTCATCCAGGATTCTTTTTTTGATATATATTCCGGATTCTTTCGGATTAATGGACATGTAGTGCTCTCACTTCATCCATGCTTTATCAAGTCGGAAAATCTCCGCTGGAGTAATACTGATCGGACAAATTGATCCAGGCACCGTTCTTTTTGGCGGATTCCAGCGCAGCGCAGATGAAAGCCATATTTTTTGAGGCTTCAATCGCATCATAACGCAGCGGTTTTTGACACAGAACACAATCGGAAAAATGTTCGATCATGCGTGTGTATTCATTTGTCCCATCCTGCAGTTCCGCTTCGATTCCGTCAATTTTTCGAGTGACGGTGCCGTGGTTAATCCCGAGATGGAAACCGTATTCGGCGCGGATAAAACCGCGTGTGCCGCTGATTAAATAACCGGAAGGATAATTGGCGGTCAGACCGCAGCTCAATACTGCAGATCTGCCGCTTCGGAATCTGGCTAAAATATTCATCTGGTCATCAACGCCGTGCGGATGATAATGGGCAATGGCTGCGACAGCTTCCGGTTCTTCCTGGAATATTGTTCTGGTTATGTTTACACAGTAGCAGCCAACATCCATCAGAGAACCTCCGGCAAGATCTGCGCTGAGACGGACATTGGTCTGATCTGTCAATAAGAAGGAATGGGTCGATTGTATTGTGATCTGGTCTCCCAATATCCCTTGATGAACATCATGAATGATCTTTTCGGTCAGTGGATGAAAGCGGTACATGAATGCTTCCATCAGCAATACCTGATGGTCTCGAGCGGCTTTTTCCATTTCAAGACAGTCCTCTGCTGTGACGGCAAGCGGCTTTTCACAGAGGATGTGTTTCCCTGCAGCGGCGGCTTTTATAGCCCATTCCTTGTGCATGCTGTTGGGAAGTGGAATATATACTGCATCGATATCCGGACTATCAAGTAACGCTTCATAACTGCCAAAAAAACGCGGGATACCATTTTTTTTAGAATATTCTTTGGATTGATCAAGATTTCTGCTTCCTACTGCAGTAATTTCCGCATTGGAAGCCAGTCTCATCGCCGGTATGAATTGTTTTTGAGCGATCCCAGCGCAACCAATAATTCCGAATCGAATTTTTTTCATCCTTCCCTCCTCAACAAGATTAAATTACAGATTTCGTCAGCATTTCGAAATTTGGAAATACCATTTGCATAAAGGGAGAAAAATTGTTGTTGGGTTATTTTTGCGTCGAGCGCAAAAATAACCCAACAACAAAAAATATTTTCCATATTTTGAATCGCTGAGATTTCATTCATCATAATCACTTCATTTCTTTACTGCACGGGTAGCGACAAATGTCGGAATAAATTTTGCGAGTTCTCCGTAATCGTTGTAATCTTCAAATAAATCAGTCAGAGTGAAACCGGCTTTCAGTTGCCCTCCAATCTGTTCCTCGATGGTATGGCTGAATTGAATGCCGTCATTTTCCATGAACATTTTCTCCAGTTCGGATTCATCCAGGTCTTTCAATGGATTATAGGGTAGATGATGGACCAATTTCAATTCTGTACCTTCTTCATCCTCGTCAAAAAGAAAATTGATGCCATTATCCAAACCGGCTAACAAAATTCCGTTCTTCTTTAAAACTCTGAAACATTCATTCCAAACGAATTGTACATCCTCGATATAGCTGTTTGAAACCGGGTGGAAAATCAGATCAAAGGTTTCGTCTGCGAAGGGAAGCGGCTTTGTCATGTCCCCTTTGATGATATCGATGGAATACCGTTCTCTGTTCGCAACATCTCTTTCTGATTGCAACTGTCTGTCTGATAGATCAAAAAGCACAACTTCTGCTCCTAATGCTCGAAAAATGGGCATTTGCTGCCCGCCACCGCTGGCAAGACCTAAGATTTTCGTGCTGGAAAAAGGCGGGAACCAGTCATGGGGAACTGGTTTGCAAGGGGTTAAAACAACATCCCATCTGCCGTTTTTTACATCAAGATATTTCTCATGAGAAATTGGAATCGACCATTCATTTCCTTCTGACGCCCAGCGATCCCAGGTTATTGCGTTATAATGCGTGTAGTTTTTCTTAATTTCCATCGGTACCTCTGATTATTAAGAAATAGGAGAAAAGCGATTGGTCAAAAAGGATCTTAATGGGTTCCCAAACCGGCGATCAAGTCAACTTTCCAAGGGCAGATTGATACATTAAAGCTTGTTCCGGATGAAAAAATGGTTTCACCATCCACCTGACTGTATAAACCTTTCCCTTCAATCTTTACTTGAAGTTTGCCGGTTTTCAATGTAATAATATCCGGATGATCTAATTTTCCTTGTATCAACCGTGGAATTAAAGGCAGAAGTCGGGAAATTGGTTGATTATTCCCTACGATGCAGACATCCAATTTTCCATCATCGATTTTGAATTTTGGCGCAAGTTTAAAACCGCCGCCTTCCCGCATGCCATTCATGGCTGCCAAGAGGAGTATTGGCATCTCAAAATTTCCCTCATCCCAGGATATTTTTGCCATCGGCTGTCGAATATCCAAAAAAATGGCTTTCAGCAAACCCCAAAGGTACGATGGAAATCCATTTAATTTCGAAACTGCGGCATGATGATTGATAGCAGCATCCACGCCAAATCCTGATCCGTTGCAGAAAAAGCGTTCAAAGGTACCATCCCCTGCACTGCCGATGTCGATAAGAATGTGATGATCCGCTTTGATCACATCTACGGCGCTTTGCAGATCTGAGGGGATTTTCATTGAAAATCCGAAATCATTGCCTCTGCCGTTCGGGATAACACCCAGACAGGCAGATCCATACCCTTTTTGTTGGGCTTTCACAAGCCCGTTGATCGCTTCATTGACAGTCCCGTCACCGCCGACTACGATGATCTTCTTATAACCGTCTTCCACCATTTTTTCAACCAATTCTATAGCATGTCCCGGATATTTTGTGAACGCGACATCCGTCTCAATTTCAGAATTCTGCAGACATTGCTGAACTTCATCCAGTGAGTGCCTTAATTTCCCTTTGTGGGCAAAACGGTTGAAAATCAGGATCGTTTGGGCCATTGTTTTGTTAATTCCTTTTCAAGCACGATATTTTTCTGTTTTTGTTGATTCACCGGATCTTTTTCAACAAAGATATGCTCCATCGTAAATGGATCTGTTTCCGTTGCATACATGACAGTCGACCATGTTGACGGCGTGGGAGTGAAGATTTGCACTTGCTCCGGTGTGATTTTTAACTCATTAGATACGAATTTTTTTAATTGCATCATATCTTTTACAGTGCAGCCTGGATGAGCTGCAATAAAGTAGTATGTCAGAAATTGGTTTTTCCCGATGCGCGTGTTGATACGGTTAAAATCATCGCGGAATTTGATGAGTGCTTCTTTCCCGGGTTTTCCCATTAACGCCAGCACTTTCGGGCTGTCATGCTCCGGAGCTACTTTTAATTGGCCGGAAATATGAAATTCGCACATATCCTGTAAGTATTGCGATCCTGAACCGGGATCATGCTGCAGTAAATCGTACCGGATACCGGAACCGATAAAGATCTTCTTCACTCCCGGTATCTTTCTGGCTTTTTGCATTAAACTGATTAACGGGTGATGGTCAATCTTCAACATCAGGCATGGAGATGGGAAAAGACAGCGCTTATTTTGGCAAATACCCTGGCGTAATTTTTTGCTGCATTCGTATCCGTACATATTAGCTGTCGGACCACCCAGGTCGGTGATGTATCCTTTAAATTCAGGCATGGCTGCAATTTTCTTGATTTCATTCAAAACCGAAGTCTCAGATCGCCATTGCACGATTCGGCCTTCATGGACTGCAATCGCACAAAAGTTGCATTCTCCATAGCATCCCCGATGGGTTGTGATGGAAAACTGGATTGTTTCCAATGCTTTCACTTTGCCCTGTGCTTCATAGTATGGATGCTGCCTTCGCTCAAAGGGGAGGCCATAAATCTCATCAATTTCCTGTTGTGCAAGGATTTTTGACGGGGGATTCTGAATTAAGAACCGCGCATCATGTTTTTGCGCCAGAATTTTTCCGCTGAAAGGATCATTATTGTTGTAAAACAATTTATACGATTGAATAAATTTCAGTTTATCATTGCTGACTTCTTCCAAAGACGGCAATAAGACACAATTTTCCGGCGCTGCAACGGACTTATATGCCAGTCCGCGAATATTGCTTATATCTTTGCCTTTTGCAAGCGCTTCTGCCAATTGCAGCACGGACGTATCAGCCATCCCATACAGCAGATAATCTGCTTTCGAATCGAACAGGATGGAGCCGCGAATCTTGTTAGACCAATAATCATAATGGGCGATCCGTCTCAGGCTGGCTTCAATTCCTCCTAAAACGATCGGTTTTGTATTTTTATAGTATCGTCGGATCAGATTGGTATAAACCAGAACCGCCCGATCCGGCCGCCGGTTGTTGATTCCTCCTGGCGTATAATCATCCTGTTTCCGGGGTTTCTTTGAAGCAGTGTAATTGGCCACCATCGAATCTACTGCGCCTGCTGAAACGCCCCAGAAAAGACCTGGATCACCTAATCTGGTGATGTCATCGGGCGAATTGATATCTGGCTGCGCAATAATTCCAACACGATAACCGGCATTACTGAGGATATGTCCGATGACTGAAATGCCGATGTGCGGGGAATCAATATAGGAATCACCGCTGACCAGGATGACATCCAGTCTATCCCAACCGAGAGTTTCCAATTCTTTTTTGTTGTTGGTAAAAACATGCAATGCTCGTTTCGTGATTCTTAACAAAAAATTCCGCTGTGATGTAATTCTAATCGATAAATCCAGCGGAATTTCTCTTCAATATTTTTTTGTTGCTGGGATACCTGGATTCGAACCAAGATCCACAGATTCAAAGTCTGGTGTGCTGCCGTTGCACCATATCCCATCGTTTGTTTATCCAAACGCTAAAATTCTATCACGAAATTCCAAAAAAGACAAAAACGAGTGAAAACGAATATGAGGCATTTTCTTTCAGAGTACAAAAGATTTTTTCAAAATTCCGCAATTCTATCATTATGATTTTAAGAATTCATTGAGAGTCATTTCGCTGTCTGTTACTTGCAACGGAAACAGAAGGCGCTGATTTGATAATCATTTTCAGGAAAATCGCCAATATGTTCGAATCCGGAATTTGTATAAAACTTTCGCAGTGTGTTGTTCCCTGCCCAGCAGTCTAAAAATAGATTCATATTCCTGGTTTGACCGAAATGGACTGCATGTTGAATGATTTGTCTACCGATTCCTTTCCCCTGATAATCGGGATGCAAGGCGATCCGGTATACAAATAAGAAATCATCGTGTATCTCCGATGCCCAAGGATAGGATTTTAATTGCTTTATCGAAAACGTACCGATGATTCGTCCGTCGATCAACAGTATTTTGACCGAATTCTGTGAAATGTCCTGTTCGATCACCTTTTGATCCCAGGGATACTGCCATTGCATGATCGATTTTTGATGCAGCCACAATGTGACTGCATTCAATAAATCCGTGATTTCACGAGCGTTTTCAGTTTTTGCTATATCAAAATCGATGTTCATAATTTGATCTCGCGAACAATTCAAATCTTCTCAGACCAGTAATTTGAAATATGGATTGATTTTTCGAATTATCAATGAACAACAATGAATTCTTTTCATATTCCGAATTACAATTTTCAGACGGTTTCCATCAGGATTTCGCTGAGTGTCGGATGTGCAAATATGTTTTTGTGTATATCCTGGATAGTTAGTCGATTTTTTGCAGCAAGTGTCAGTACGGGCAGCATTTCACTTACTTCCGGACCGATTAAGGACGCTCCTAAAATAATTCCGGTGGATGCATCCGCGATGATCTTTGCCCAGCCTTCGTTTTCTCCTATTCCAAGCGCTTTTCCGTTAGCGATGAAACTCGCTTTTTTAATTAGAACTTGCAAGCCTTTTTCGGAAGCAGTGTCTTCAGTCATGCCAAAGGAGGCAATTTGCGGAAAGCAAAAAGTTGTGTGCGGTATCAGGTTCGCATCTAAAGTTTCCGGTTCCAACCCTGCAATTTTTTCCGCTGCGATTTTTCCCATTGCTGAAGCTGAATGGGCGAGCAAGTATTTTCCAGTGAGGTCCCCTATGGCATAGATTCCCTCAATATTCGTCTGGCAATCATCATCGGTTAAAACCCAACCCTTTGGATGGAGAAGAACCCCGGTTGATTCGAGCCCGATTCCGCTGCTGTTCGGTTGGAACCCGATCGCAATCAAGACTTGCTCGGCATCGATTTTCATTTCTCCATTTTCGGAGCGGACGTGGACAGCGACACCAGCGTCAGTCTTGTCCACACCGATTAATGCTGTACCAGTTTTAATCTTAATCCCCTGTTTTTTAAACATGCGTTCAAGCTCAACACTAACCTCGGAATCTTCGTTGGGAACCAGATGGTTTTTCATTTCGACAACGGTCACTTCCACACCGTATGCATTCCAGATGGTGGCAAATTCAACACCGATCGCACCTCCTCCAATAATTACAACCGATTTAGGGAGTCTGGTTTGCAGGATTGCCTGTTGGTAATTCAATATTTTCTCCCCATCGGATTCCATTCCCGGCAATTCGATGGAATGGGCGCCTGTCGCCAGAATGATCGATTTTGTCATCAATTCTGTCAATCCTCCGGTTTTGTTTTGAATCGTGATTTTCTTATCCTGATTGATGGTTGCATTGCCTTCAAAAACATCAACCGAATGTGTTTTCAACAGCGAAGCAACACCCATACATAATCGTTTAGAGGTTTTTCTGCTTCTTTCAACTGCCGCGGCATAATCCAACTGGAGGTTCTCAAAACTGATCCCAAAGGTTTTTGCATTTTTTCGGAGCATCCGTGCAATTTCTGCATTTTTCAATAAGGATTTTGATGGAATACAACCTACATTCAGGCAGACACCGCCTAAATTTTCTTTTTCAATAATCGCTGTTTTCTTACCGAGCTCAGAAGCTCTCAGTGCTGCCACATAACCGCCGGGGCCGGCTCCGATGACGATCACATCGTATTGGTTCATAGAATGTTCCTCTTTCGTGTATAGTCAGCAATTCGAAAGATGACGAGGATTCATTGTTGTTGTGATGGCTATGCGTTTCGCACAAAGCCATCACAACAACAAGTTCTTCCCGATTGATTCGAATAGCAATTCGATATTTCAAATTACTGGTTTTTTAGTAAATTCATTACGAATGAATTCTGCTGTCAAATCCCTTTTCCATCTTTTGTTGCAGAAATAGGAATTTTGAAAAAAGGGAGAAAAACTGTTGTTATGTTGTTTCCCGCATTGAGATAAAACTCTACAACAGCAAATAGTCCTTCCCCTATTCCCTATCGTTGTATTTATTGTAATCTGCAAATTGTTCCAGAATAGCGTTTTTCGGATGAATCATCACTTTGTTATCGATAACGGTAACGTTCACAATTTCTTCTTATCAATGTATAATTCATTTATTTGAAAACACAAATCAATTCTTTAACCAATTATCAAAATTTTAATAAATGAAAGTGTAAAAAAACAGGGGAAGCAGATGCCGTATAAACGAGGAAGAAAAACCACAATCACAGATATTGCAAATCGTTGTGCGGTTTCAACACAAACTGTATCCCGCGTGATCAACAATAAACCGGATGTTTCTGATGAAACAAGAGCAAAGGTTCAGTCTGCGATCAAAGAGATGAATTATTATCCGAGTGCGGTTGCCCGAAGCTTAGTAAAACAGCACAGTCTGACGATTGGTGTTGTTATTGGTGGTTTACGATATTCAGGCGTTGCAAATACGTTGGACGGAATTACAAAAGCTTGTGAAGAAACAGGATATTCTCTGATTATTATTCAAGAGTTCCAGATTGATTCTCCGAATATTGTCCAATCCATTGAGACGCTGCTGGAACGGCAAGTCGAAGGAATTATTTATGCAGTACCGGACGTGAAAGGCAGCATCCGACAAACCCAGGAAAGGCTTCCCTCGTATTGTCCGCCCATTGTCTTCTTAAAGTGCGAACCGGATCAGAACTTTACAACGTTGTCACTTAACAACTATGGCGGCGCCCGAAAGGCTGTCGAGTACCTTTTTACTATTGGACGAAAAAATATCGGGCTTATTGCAGGACCTTTAGATTGGCTTGAATCGCGGCAGCGAAAACAAGGCTGGGAAGACGTTTTAAGAGAACGTGGGATTGAGCCTTCTCCCAATAAATGGGTGGAAGGGGACTGGTTGGCGGAGAGCGGTGAATCTGGTTTTCATAAATTATGTCAAAGTTATCCGGAAATGGATGCTGTTTTTGTCAGCAATGATACCATGGCATTGGGCGCGATGCATTACGCAAGCACACATGGACTCCGTATACCACAGGATTTCGCTGTGATCGGTTTCGATGATTTGCCGGAAGCAGCTTTTTTTATTCCATCTTTATCTTCGGTTACACATCCATTGCGCGAATTGGGGAGAAAATCGGTACGGATTCTTGTCGAACAGATTCAGAATAAAAGTCAGACATATGCCAATCAGACTATCGTACTCGATACTGGCCTGGTGATTCGAGAGAGTACATAAACTTTGCAATAGGTTTGAAATCCGTATCGCTAATTTGAAATTATTATTTCTTGATTTAAAAAAAGCCAATCCATATTTCAAATTGCTGAATAGGAATCCGTTACGATAATCAAATATAAATAAATAGACACTCCGAAAAACTGGGGTGTCTATTTATTTTGGGAAAGGAGATTAACGAAAAAAAAGGAGATTATTTTCCGCTTTTGTTTTTCTGTTTTACATCAAAGAAAACTGCCATCAGGAGTACCATGCCTTTAATTACTTGCTGCCAGTCAATGTTGATACCCATGATGGACATACCATTGTTGAGAATACCCATGATAAAAGCGCCTACCAGCGCTCCGACAACCGTACCCACACCACCTGTCGTGGAAGCACCGCCGATGTAGTTTGCTGCAATCACATCCATTTCAAAGCTGTTGCCGGCTTTAGGAGTGGCTGAATTCAAACGGGCAGCGAAAACCATACCTGCCAACGCTGAAAGGACGCCCATATTCATAAAACAGAAGAAAGACAGTCTGTCTGTGTTAATACCGGATAATTTTGTTGCTTTTTCATTGCCGCCCATTGCATAGATTCTGCGTCCTAAAATCGTTTTATCCGTAATGATTGTGTAAATGACTGCCAGAACTCCCATCAGAACCAGGACATTCGGCAGACCTTTGTAGGAAGCCATGACGATACACAATCCCATAATTGCAGCTACGACAACCAGGTTTTTAACGATAAAGAACGGCAACGGGAGAACCTCAAATTCATATTTTTGATTATTTCTTCTGCTGCGGAAATCTAAAAATACGATGATGATGGAGAGAATGACACCGATTACAATTGAGGTTAAATGGAATCCGGGATTATGGAAAAAGTCGGGAATAAAACCGGATGCAATCCGCTGAAATTCTTCCGGGAAAGGACCGACTGATTCTCCGCCAAGAAGCCAAAGAACAAGTCCGCGGAAGATCAGCATTCCTGCAAGCGTGACGATGAATGCGGGTATCTTCTGATAAGCAACCCAAAAGCCATTCCAGGCACCGATAGCGGCGCCAACGGCCAGACAGATCAGCATGGTTACATACACATTAAAATGATATCTGACCATCAGAACGGCTGCAAGCCCTCCGATAAATCCACAGACTGAGCCAACGGACAAATCAACGACACCAGTAACAATGATCAACAGCATACCGATTGCCATAATGATAATGTAGCTGTTTTGGAGCAGAAGATTCGTAATATTGACTGGCCGCATTAGAATTCCATCCGTTGAAATCCAGAAGAAAATCATAATGAATACTAGCGCTATCAACATACCATATTGGCGGATATTATTCTTGATAATGGACTTAAATGTATTCATTAGCCCATAACCTCCTGTGTTAACATAATTCTTTCCATGATCTTCTCTTGCGAAGCTTCCTTTGCCGGCATTTCACCAACAATTTTTCCTTCATTCATGATATAAATTCGATCACAAACGCCAAGAATTTCTGGTAATTCCGATGAAATCAGAATAATTGCTTTTCCTTCGCTGGCAAGTTTGTTAATGATCGTATAAATTTCAAATTTTGCGCCCACATCAATGCCGCGTGTGGGTTCATCCAGAATTAGTACTTCCGGATCAGCAAACAGCCATTTACTGATGACCACTTTTTGCTGATTCCCACCGGAAAGATTGACCGTTTTCTGCATAATATTGGAACAACGGATACTAAGCTTATTTTTATAGTATGTTGCAGCCTGCAGTTCTTTGTGGGATCCGATGAACATTCCATCTTTAATGTTTTCAAGATTTGCCAACGTTACATTACTTTTAACGTCCTGGATCAAAACCAGCCCCAACGATTTACGGTCTTCGGTCGCATAAGCAATTCCGTTTTTTACTGCCTTTTCAACAGAACTGACATCAATTTCTCTGTTATGCAATAGTACCTTTCCGGTGATGTGTCTGCCATATGCATGCCCGAAAATGCTCATTGCCAGTTCCGTTCTGCCTGCTCCCATTAGTCCGGCAATTCCGACGACTTCGCCTTTTTTGACGGATAAGTTTACTTCCTTGCAGACTTTTCTGTCACTATGTGTTGGATGATATACATTCCAGTCGCGGACTTCGAAAATTGTTTCCCCGATTGTCGATTCGCGTGGTGGAAAACGGTGAGTCAGATCGCGTCCCACCATATCGCGGATAATCCTTGATTCAGTAATTTCATCCCGATTTTTTTCAAGAGTTTCGATGGTTGCACCATCGCGCAGGATGGTAATTACATCGGCAACTTTTTTGATTTCCTGAATTTTATGAGAGATCAGGATGGAGGTCATGCCATGTTTTTTGAACTCAACTAACAAATCCAGGAGTTTTTCACTGTCTGTTTCATTGAGTGAAGCTGTGGGTTCATCCAGAATCAATAGTTGAACTTTCTTGGAAATCGCTTTGGCAATTTCAACAAGCTGCTGTTTACCGAGTCCCAAATCGGAAATCAGCGTCTGCGGTGATTCTCTTAACCCGACGGTCTTCAGCAATTCTTTGGATTTTTGTACTTCTTCATGCCAATTCACGATCCCGTTTTTGCGGGGTTCATTTCCCAGGAAAATGTTTTCTGCAATCGAGAGCATAGGAACAAGGGTCAATTCTTGATGGATGATTGCAATTCCGACGGATTCGCTGTCAGCAATATCTTTAAATTGTCTTTCTTCCCCCAGGAAAAAGATTTGCCCTTCATAACTGCCGTGAGGATATACTCCGCTCAAGACTTTCATCAGGGTGGACTTACCGGCGCCATTTTCACCCACTAATGCGTGGATATCGCCTTTCCGGACAGAAAAACTTACATTGTCGAGCGCTTTTACGCCGGGGAAGGTCTTTGTGATGTTCCGCATTTCCAGGATAACTTCAGACATATTCAATTTTCCTTGTTTCATTTTTGTTAAGAAGCATACTTGTGGATTCTTCTCGGTCTAAAAAAGAAAAGCCACGCAGGCAGCTTCTTTTCAGTAATTCGAAATATGGAAGGGATTTATTTATTGTTTTTTTGTTCTTACGCTTCGGGGAAAAAACAAAAGAACAATAATTATTTTCTCATGATTCGATAGGTCTCGTTTAATTTCGAATTGCCTGTTCTTCTCTTTAACACTGAATGATAAAAAATGAACTGGTGTGCGTTTTTTCACACACCAGTTCCCTCAAAGAATCAATTTATTTCAGTTGATCTTCAGTAATATAACCGCTGTCGATCAATTTTTCTTTGTAGTTATTGATGTCAATGCTGTATGGGGTCAGCAGATAGGACGGGACAACTTTGACGCCATTGTCATAGGTGGTTGTATCATTGACAGGAACTTCCTTGCCGTTTAATGCTGCGTCAACCATTGTGGCAGCCTGTTTTGCCAGTTCGCGAGTATCCTTGTAAACAGTGTATTTCTGTTCGCCGGAGATGATCATTTTTACGGAAGCAACTTCAGCATCCTGTCCAATAACAACCGGCCAAGGCTGGTCAGCTGTACCATAACCTACACCGCGCAGTGAGGAAATGATTCCACGGGAAAGGCCATCGTACGGAGAAAGAACTGCGTCAACACGTTTGTCGGTATAATAGGCACTCAGCAGGTTATCCATACGAGCCTGTGCAACTGCACCATCCCAGCGGAGAATACCGCAGGTATCCAAACCCATCTGGCCGCTTTGTACAACCAGTTTGCCAGAATCGATATAAGGCTGCAGAATAGACATAGCGCCGTTATAGAAATAGGCTGAGTTTGTGTCATCCGGTGAACCGGCAAAGAGTTCGATATTGAATGGGCCAGCCTGGTTTTTCAGATCCAAACCTTCTTCGATCTGTGAACCCATGATGACACCAACACCGAAGTTATCGAAGGTTGCATAGAAATCGACATCAGCAGTTTTGGAAATGAGGCGGTCATAAGCAACTACCAGCACACCTTGTTCTTTGGCTTTTGCCAGCACGTCGGAAAGTGTGGAGCCGTCAATTGCAGCGATAACAAGCACATCTGCGCCTTTTGCTACCATGTTCTCGATTTGAGCAACCTGGTTCGGAATTTCATCCTCAGCAAATTGCAGATCGGCTTTGTAACCCATTTCTTCGAAGACTGCTTTCATGGTTTCGCCGTCTTTAATCCAGCGTTCTGATGATTTTGTCGGCATGGAAATACCGATCAGTTTCTGATCTGCCGCAGAAACGGAGACAAAGGCGCCCAAAAGAATGGACAAAACTAATACTACTGCAATAATACTTCTCTTCATTGATTGATCCTTTCGTTATAAAAAGAAACTATTTTTTCCCCAGTCAGAAGAAAATCCCGGGATTTTTTTGCCGCATTGTTATCGTTCACGGTATCGATAACATCTTATCACATCAAAAAAAATGAACCAATATGATGAACGTCATATTTTTGAAAATACATTTTTTTCTATGCTGAATTTTTCCAACAAAAAACGGAAATAATTGATATTGGATCATTTGACTTGTGCCAGCCAGGGGAATTTTTATGAAAAAATTGCTATGACGAATTGCGTATCGCAACTTTAAGATCGATATATAATAATATCAATACAATGCAAAAAATAACGTAAAAGGAAGCGATAATGCTTGCAAAAATATATTCTTGCGCTGTTACTGATTTGAATGGAACGATTATCGAAGTGGAGGTGGATGCATCTTATCAGTCAATGCCGTATACGGTGATTGTCGGACTGCCTGATATCGCTGTTCAGGAAAGCAAGGAACGCGTCCGTTCTGCAATCCGAAATTCTGAGCTTGAGTACCCGCGCAAGAAGATTACGATTAATCTCGCACCGGCAGAATTGCGAAAGGAGGGACCTTCTTTTGATCTTCCAATTGCTGTTGGAATACTTCTGGCAAGTGGTGTGATTCCTTCCGATTCTTTAGAAGATAGTTTGATTATCGGAGAACTTTCTTTGGATGGTTCTGTGCGGCATGTTCGCGGGGTCCTTCCAATTACTGCCTGTGCGAAAGAGTCCGGCTTCAAACGTGTTTTTGTTCCAGCCGTTGATGCAAAAGAGGCGGCGCTGATCCCCGATATTGACGTTTATCCAGTCAGTACACTGTTGTCCTTATATCAGCATTTATCCGGTTTGAGCCAGATCGTGTTGCAAGAATCAATGAAAATCACGCAGACAATTCCGGAGGTTTTGACCGATTTCAGTGAAATCAAAGGGCAGGAACATGTCAAGCGCGGATTAGAGCTTGCGGCTGCCGGTTCTCATAATGTGTTAATGATCGGTCCGCCAGGCACCGGAAAAACACTGATGGCACGGGCTCTCCCTTCAATCCTTCCAGCGCTGAGTATTGATGAGGCATTAGATGTAACCAGAATTTACTCGATTGCCGATCAATTGCCGTCCGATATGCCCCTGATTCAGAGTCGTCCATTCCGATCACCGCATCATACAATCAGCAATGTTGGTTTGGTGGGCGGTGGAAATCATCCGCATCCTGGGGAGATCTCTATGGCACATCGCGGTGTCCTCTTTCTGGATGAATTTCCGGAATTTGGTCAGCGCGTGTTGGAAGTGTTACGGCAGCCGCTGGAAGATAAAGTAGTAACGATTTCCAGAGCCTCCGGATCGGTTTGTTTTCCGGCAAATTTCATGCTGGTTGCTGCCATGAATCCTTGTCCTTGTGGAAATTATGGCGACTCCGGCAGAGCTTGTACTTGTTCTGAGAGGATGATTACGCAATATCAAAAACGAATTTCTGGACCTCTGATGGACCGGATTGATATACATCTTGAAGTGCCAAGAGTCGATTTTCAAAAATTAAGTTCGGTCCAGATTGGCGAATCATCCGCAACGATACGGGCGAGAGTGGAAATCGCCCGCGAGATTCAGCGGCAGCGTTTTATGGATAATGCTGCGGTGACCTGTAATTCAGAGATGCGGCCGGCGGAAATTCGAAAATTCTGTAAATTGGATGCTGATGGAGACCGCTTTATGCGTGCAGCAATGGATCGTTTCCAGTTTTCAGCTCGTGTCTATCATCGACTGCTGAAACTTTCCCGGACAATAGCCGATCTGAATCATGATTCTGAAATCAGATCGGAATGCGTTGCCGAAGCGCTTCAATATCGTCCGAAACGAACGGATTAATGACTATCTGAATTTCCAGATTTCCAATATATTTTATTGATTCACTGTATCTAAAACTTCTTCATAAGAGCTGGCGCCGGGCATATCGGGAACGACTTCATAAAGCAGCCATTGATGGATGAAGCTGCTCAGATCATAACCGGCAGTTTCGCTGAAAACGCGGATGAAGTTTTCTGTGTCAATTACCCTATATGCATATTCCTGAACGATCGTCCGCATTGCTTTTTGGAATATCTCATCTCCCAGTTCGTTGTTTAATGCCTGATAAACCAAAGCGCCGCCCATGTATGCTTGTGGTCCATACATGTTCTCATAGTCGTGGTCAATCGATTTCGGACCAATCAGTTCTGTTTTCCTCTGATCATCTACGGATTGAATGCCAAGAAAATTCTTGATGTTATTTTTTTTGATCGGATCCATTTTGATTGTTTTGCAAGTTTGCGGGATATATTCCCAGAATTCGTTTTCTGAAACAGGACCTTTTATTAGAGTGTTTTCGATTTTCTGCTGAACTTCCAGCTCTGGCTTCTGGCTGCAGATCAGCTCCAAACCTTTTAAAATGTGTTCGGAATCAGTAAAAACGATCCCGGAAGATCCGATTTCGGTCTGAAATTTCTGCGCGTATGCCTCCGCATCATAGAGATGGATACTGGAATTCGCGATGATGGCATAGTTGTCCTGTAACGCTTGCTCGAAATCCTCTTGCCTTCCGGCGCAGCGATGCCATAGCGCTTCTGCATAGGTAGCAAAACCTTCTTTAATCCAGAGATCGCTCCAGTCTGAAATGCCGACCAGATCGCCAATCCATTGATGGGCAATCTCATGTGCAAAACCAATTTCTCCTGCGTAGCTCATTTCGATTCCGTAAACAGAACGTGTTTGATTCTCCAGCGCGCCGCCGATTTCTTTATTGACAACAATGCTGCCGGAATCTGCAAAGGGATATTTCCCGAGGAACGGTTCAAAGCAGGTAATCATTTCAGAAGAGAGCGCTGCCCATTCTTTAAATTGTTGGAAAGTTTTTATATCCTTCTGTAAAAAATCCAATTGAACGATGCCATCACTTGAGGTTTTTTGTTCCACGTCAAACGAATCGATGCAGACTGTATACAGATAAGCAGCCATCGGTTCACTGACCTCATACGTAAATGTTGCTTTACCCTCTGCTTGGTCATCTACCGAAAACTGAAAATCTTTTTCAGGAATCATCAACTGCCCGTCTGGCAGGAGGATGCTTTTCAGACGTCCATTGCTTGCTGCGGCAAAACGAGCAGGAATGGTAATTTTTGTTGAATAAGTAGCTTTGTCTTGCAGGAAATCGTTACAGGGGAACCAGTCAGCGGCAAAATTAGGTTCATTGATCATGCAGAATGGTTTGTAATCCTTTTGTACTTTCGAAGCGGGAGCAGAGATTAGAATAAAATTTTCTTCCGCCAGACCGGAATACAGAATTCTGATAAGCGTCGATTGCCGTGGAGAAAACGATCCATGAATGGTTAAATTGTCCTGATCCTGAGAAAACGAAGGTATGATTCCGTCAACACTGATTTCAAGAATGTTGAAATGGCTGCTGAAATCAAGCTTCAATTCGGTCAATTCCTGTTGAATATTAATTTTTAGTTGAACATCAGCATTCAGAATGTTCGTCTGATCATCCCAGTCAAATGAAATGTCGTAATGTTCCACTTCATAACCACAATTGCCAGACTCAGGAAAGAAAGAATCCGGTGTGCATGAATCTTCAGGTGTAATTGCGTTGACGTTTAGGAACGAGAAAAGTGGATACAGCAGTATCAGCAGGATGTACATCGTCGTATCAAATATTCTTTTCCCCATTTTAATAATCCTTCCCTGATGCTTTCAGTTAAAAAAGCCTTCAAACCTTCGATAGTATGAAAGAAATGAAGAAACTGCTTTTCAGCAGCTTCTTCATTATACACGGCTATAACTTTGTTTTCTTTCAGTGCAGTAATTCGAAATATTGTTTCTATTTGAATCAATCGCGCAAATAAAAATCCGCCCAATATTTCCAATTGCGTTTTTTCAGCGCTGAAACTTGAAATAAAGACTATCCTTTCGAATTCGTTCTTCCTCGAATTTCTAATCGCTGTAACTCATATCTTTTATTAGAAAATTAAATCGTATATATATCGATTTTTACTGATCATGGAAAAAACGGATGGAAATTGATGATTCGCCTTCGTTTTATCTCCATGGCATCGGCAGAATTCCTTTTTCGCGAGCTTCATAAATATTTACCCAGTCATAACCGGATTCTCCATCATCGACATACGGCCGATCCTCATCCCAATTCGCTTCTCCTTTTGTTAATGCTTCTGAAAAATCCGTTCTGCCGATTAATGTTGTTTCAATGAAATAATACATAGCATTTTCCTGATCTGTGCGTACTGCAAGATATGCATGACCAGGAATGAAGATTATTGCCGCTTCCAGATCAAGTGCTTCAGCGGCTGACGCATACAGAGCTGCCAGTTCAATGCAATTTCCACTGGATTGCTGAAGGACTTCATACGGTGTGCGCATTCGTTGAACAGTACCCGGGCTGAATGCCAGCATTGTACTGACATAGATCAAATCGTATTCTTCTTCCGCACGCCAAATCGCTTGCAGACGGTCTAAAACACTGCCATCCTCATCGTTAATACTGCTGCCATATCCGCTGGTTATGATTCCGGTTTCGGTGTAATCTGCCGCTCTACGAATTAATTCTTCCACTGCAGGATCGTTGGGTGTAACATAGGCTGCATATAACTCCATCGACTGATGGTAATCGAAATTGTCAACGCCCCAGACAACGTCACGCCGCGAATACAAGAGGATTTCCTGCGTTTTCCGAATAAGAACATCATCCTCCCCATCATTGAGCTGTGTAATGCAAATACTCAACAATCCGGGCTGCTGTGAATTTAAATTGTTGACCGATGATGGAATCAATCTCGGATTCTGATGAACCTCAACCTCTTCATTCGGCTGGATGATCACCGTATCAAAAACCGAGCCGCTGTAATTGAGAATTTTAGTTTCAACGAGGATGGTTACTGTTTCAGTTCCACGATTGGTCAGATAAATATCAATTAAATCCGACAGCACATTTCCGTACAGATGATATAGCGAAGTAATTAAACCATCTTTGTATACATAATGAATTCCAATATCTCCGACAAAGTAATAATCAATGTCAGACCCTTGTGTTGATTCAGCAGAATCGGATGGATCAGTTAGATTATCCTTCAATAAATCATTCTGGAAACTGAAAGTATCAGTTCTATGTTCTGATTGAGCTGAAACACCAACAGTACAAATCAATAGCATAAACAATAACAATAAATGAAATCTTTTCATAGAAGCTTCCTGTGTCCGAGTTCAGTGATTCGAAATTTGGATTGATTTTTCAAATGAAGAAAGGAAATTGTTTGTTCATATGGGTTTACGCTTAACCCAAACCATATGAACAACAAAGAATCCTTATCCATTTTCGAATGGCTGGCCATTGTTGGATACGCTGGATTTATCTCCAGGGCATCGGTAAAATTCCTTTTTCGCGAGCTTCATAAATATTGACCCAGCCGTAGCCGGAAACTTCAGCATCTACGTAAGGACGATGTTCTTTCCAGTTTTCATTTCCTTTTGCAACTGCATCCGAAAAATCAGCTCTTCCTATTAATGTCGTTTCAATGAAATAATAAAAAGCATTTTCTTGGTCGGTGCGGATTGCGACATAGGCATGACCGGGAATAAAAATGAGTGCAGCTTCTAATTTCAGCGCTTCTGCAACGGACGCATACAGAATTGCCAATTCAATGCAATTCCCGCTGGATTGCGACAAAACTTCATAGGGAGTACGTGCTCTCTGCCTGGTTCCTGGACTGAATGCCTTCATTGTGCTGATATATGTCAGGTGATATTCTTCTTCTGCTTTCCAAACTGCTTGCAACCGGTCCCAGACGCTTCCATCCTCATCATTGATCACCCCGCCATATCCATTGGTAATAATTCCGGATTCTGTGTAATCGGCTGCTTTGCGAATTAATTCTTCCACTGCCGGATCATTGGGAGCTACCCAGGCAGCATAAAGTTCTTTGATTTCTTTCCACTCAAAGCCTTCTATCCAGACGACGTCTCGCCTGGAATAGATAAGAATTTCTTTGCTTTCTTTTAGAATCAGATCGTCCCCTCCCTCTTTGAGTTCAGTAAAGCTGATTGTAAAATATCCAGGCATTTGGGAGTTTAATTGATCAATCGCCTCGGTATTCAGACGGGGATTTTGATGGATCTCTACAGCTTTGTTCGGATAGATCACAACTGTGTCCGAAACGGGTGTACTGTACCCGGATATTTCACTTTCGACATACATGGTTATCGGTTCTGTTCCCGTATTTGTAAGGTAGATGTCCACAAAATGATCCAAAACAGTTCCATACAGGTGATAAAGCGATGTGACTAATCCTTCGGTGTAAACGTAGAAAACACCAATATCTCCAAAAAAAGCGTATTCAATGTTTTCCGAATCATCCGTTTCATCCTGTAACCAATTTTCAGTCTGATTTTGGGCTTGCCCTGTCCCTTTTATAGGAACAAATGTTTCCGTACCGGATGAATTCGCTTGAGTTAACGCAGACTGCCCTGAGGCTTGCGAAGTGATCATCACTACCAACAGTAAAATGAGAAAGAAAATGTTTTTATTCATGGCGCGAATCCGTATTGATCTGTAACTTGACGATTTATGGAAAAGGAACATCTGAGATTATCAATAATTCAAAATCAGATGGTTTTTATAAAGAGAGAGGAAGCTTGTTGTTGTGCTTTTTTTCCAGCAAACCGAAATTTAAAGAGGATTCATAATTGTTTTGATATTATTGCGCTTCGTGCAAAATTAACATAATTCCAATTATTGGTTCTCATATTTCGAATTGCTGTGGATCCATAATGAAAATCCTAAAAAAAATAATGATTATATTTATCATAAATGATTTTTCCGATTTTTCAACCATACAAACAGCAATTCGAATGATGCAAAAAATTATAGGATGTTGTGTTGATTTTTGCGTTTAACTTAAAGCCATTACAACAACAAGTTTTTCCCGATTGATTTGAATAGCAAATCCGGGTTACGAATTACGGTTGTAATTAATCATCTATTGTCAATCGGCTATCGTGAGCATATAATCAAAAAAAACACGGAGACTGAAATCATGCCATTTGATATCCAGATTCTGCTTGACCTTGAACAAATCCGCAATCCAATTTTTACAAAAATTTTTCTCCTTATGACGCAATTTGGCGAGGAATTGATATTGCTTCCTCTGATGTGTCTGGTTTATTGGTGCTTCAATAAAAGGCTGGCATGTTTTGCTGCGCTGAATTTTTTTAGTGCTCTATTAGTCAATCATGTTTTAAAAATCACCTTTTGTGTGAATCGACCCTGGATTCGAAATACACAGTTATCCCCGGTTCCCGATGCGCTGGACAGTGCAACAGGATTTTCTTTTCCAAGCGGACATACTGCGAATGCAGTATCGATTTACGGTTCTGTACTTTTATGGTTTCGCAAACACATCTGGATAGTGATTTTAAATGGCTGTTTTATTCTTCTGATAGCCTTCTCCAGATTATATCTGGGAGTACATACGCTGCAGGATGTTGCGGTTTCTCTGATTGCCGGTTTCATACTTCTTTTTTTCAATCAATGGATTTTTAAAAGGATCGAGAAAAATCCAGAGAGAGATCGACTGTATTTAGGTTTGATTTTTGCATTGGCAGTACTATGCGCACTTTACACTATTCTAAAACCTTATCCGGATGGAACACAAGATGCCTTAAAAGCAGATGGTATGAAAACACTGGGCGCGATGGTCGGCACAGTTTGCGGAGTTTATTGGGATTTCAGAAAAATCCGGTTTTCAAAATCCGAAAAGCCGTGGATCAACATGGTTCGATTTATTATCGGTTTGGCTGTTTTACTCTTCTTAAAGCCGATGTTGAAAAGTCCCTTGAACCAATATTTTGGCTTGCTTTTGGGAAGTTTTATCCGTTATTTCATTTTACTCTTTTGGATTTTTGGCTTATATCCATTTTTGTTTACTCTTTTAAATCCAGCCCGCCGTAATCTTAATGAATGATCAGTCCGCTTATCGAATTCGCGAAATTGATGCGCGAAAGGATATTTTTCAGATTCCTGACTTGATTGAGTTTTGTTTCCGCGCATATCTTGATCCGGATGGGATCGAATTTATCAAAAAATTACGTTCAGCCGCTGAATCTTTGAAAAAGCAATCATTTTATTCATTTTTCCCTTTCAATGAAATGAACATCAACGGATATGTTTGTGTCAATCATGATGGCGTAATTATTGGAAATGTCAACTTATTCCCGGTTCGGGTTATGAATCATTTTGCCTACTTAATTGCCAATGTATGTGTCCATCCGGATTATCGAAGGCAAGGAATCGGCCGTTCATTGATAGAATCTGCATTGAAATATGCAAAGTCACATTTTGTTGAAACTGTTTATCTTCAGGTGCGGGAAGAGACTGATGATGTCATCCGCTTATATAAAAATCTTGGCTTTCGTGAAGATGGACGGAGAACAAGCTGGATCTGTCCTATCAATGGTTCCAGGGAAAAGAACCTTATTGAATTACGGCATGAAAAAACTTTTTTGAAGGAAAAACGGGAGTATCAAATCTTTTTCAGGCGATGGTATCCGGAAAAAATCATTTGGAATTTGAATTATGATCCCGGATTATTTCAATTTGGATTATTTCATCGAATATTTCGGAGCATATATCAAAAAAAGGCTGAATTCTTTAAGATTTTAGATTCCGATAAGCGGATATTATGCTGGATTGGTTGGCAGCCGACGAATACTTTTTCAAATACTTTATGGTTTGTTCCCACAGATTTTTGTGATGAAAACCAGGCGATTTCCATTCTTCTCAGTTTGAAGAATTCCTATTCCATCGAAAAACCTTTTCAAATCAATTTTCCGAAAGGCAGTTATGCCGAATCCTTTTTGACTGCCGGCTTTTTTGTACAAAGCCGGTTGGTGTGGATGAGTAAAGTTGTACGATGATAACTCATCGATCTCTATTGGTGTGATTTTCAAAATTTCATCGGATCAATGTAATAAATGAATTACGAAATAAAACAGTGGATTTGTCATCATGTAAGATACAAGAACAAATCCACTGTTTATGTTTTTTTTGCCAGCAATTCGAAAAACGGGGAGGATTCTATGTTGTTGTGATGGCTTTACAGGAAGCGCAAAACCATCACAATATCATGTTTTTCCCGATTGATTCGGATTGCATGTCAATATTTCATATTGCTAAGAATAAACCGAAAGATTATTTTTCTTTCAATTCCGGAAGTACAAATTGATTGACATGATTAGCAAATGTGTCAACAACCCAGACAGATCCCTCAGCATCAACCGAAATTCCGGTTGGCATGGAGGTGTTGTCAATATTTCCACCTCCTCCATTCCATGATCGGATTAATTCACCCTGCGGGGTGTATTCCCAAACCAGATATCCTTCCGGATCGGTAATCAGGATATTTCCCGATGGGAGGTATGCAATGTAAGGCTTGTTATCTAAAGATTGCGAATACCAGGCTTGGACTTCAAATGACGCGACAACCTGATAGGTAGGATGGGCACCTTCCACGTCAAAAATTTGTACTCGCTGATTCCATGTATCCGCGACTGCCAGGCGTTTATCCTCAAATAATGCAATTCCTACCGGTTCATCCAGTTCACCGGTGCCCATGCCGGGAGTTCCGAATTTATCGATAAAATTCCCGTTCTGGTCGTATATCATGATTCTTTTATTTCCAGTGTCCGAGACAAAAACTCTGCCATTTGAGTCCACGGCAACCGAGCGTGGTCCATAAAAGGATTTTGTTATATCTGCTGGATCATTTGCATACCATTCTGTGAGAAATGTCCCGTTTTCATCGAATTTCAACATGCGATGATTCCATGTATCAGCCACATAGACACTGCCATCCGGTCCAACTGCAATACCCCACGGCTGGTTAAATCCACCTCTCTCTGCAGCGTTCCACATTCCTAAAAATTCACCTGTCTTAGAGAAGTATTGCACTCGATGATTATCGGAATCCAGAACATAGATTCGCCCGGATTTTGATACTGCAACGCCTCTGGGCGCTGTAAACTGACCTTGTTCAACACCTTGGGATCCGATGGTAACGAATGGATCGATTTCAGAAAATTTCTCATCACTGATATATTCAGTCTCATCATCCTGGGGCTGCGAAAGATCATCGATATTCCCTAACGACCACATTTTCTGCAGAAGGTCTTTTTTCATATATACAACCATCCGGGCAGAAGGTTCCCAGGTCTCTTTCGTTAATGTATAAGATCCAGTAACTTGCGCATATTTCTTATAATCGCGATTCAACCAGATATCAAACAATGCAGAACGCATATCCGGATTCAAAAGTGCATTTGCGATTCTGGCTGGTGTCAGATTCCAATAATCCTGATTAGGCCACCACAAACGAATATACTCAAATCGATAATACCCGTTTTGGACAATTGGTTTCAAACGGCTTTCTTTGGTTGTATTTGCGATAATAACATCATAATTCCGAAGTTCTCTGGTTGGATTGTCTTCACCGAAATAAAACTTCGAACTGTAATCCCGGAAATACCACCAGTAGGGATACAGCGCATCGTTGTCATATGCGACCTTGATGGTTTTTCCTTGTCCGGTTCTGGCTGCGATTTCTTCAATCTGTTTCAGTGCGATTTTTGGACCAGGTCCGGCATGTGCATAAACGAGCAGCTCGTTTGCATAATCATAATTGATAAAAGAAGCATTATATGCAGTTCTTGCTTGCAGAATTGCCAGGATACCAATCAAAAGCAATGTATAAAACTTGAATGTATCCTTTTTAAACCATTTCCGGCAGATTTGTACCAGAAAAATTATTACAGTAATCAGGACAATCGCTGAGAGGATAAATTGATTCGTGCTTTTTAATTGCGTTAATTCTTTTCCAGAGAAAGGTTTAACGGCGCCTCGGATGGATGAGTCGATACCGATCAATGCAAAAATACCGGTTATCGTTCCGGCTAATGCTGCCAGACCGTACCATGAGATTATTTTCTTCCATGCTATTGTTTCAAGTAAATAACCAATCCCCCAGGCTGCTGAAAGAGCAAGCGGGATTGCAATATGAACAGTCAGCCAGGGCATTTTTTCACCGGCGATTGAATACGCCAGCAAGGCAGACAATGACCAGAAAAAGAACAGCGTCAGAGTCGGAATTTTCCCGTCTTGCCAGAGCGGTTGAAGACCCGGCTCTTTGATTTCATTAAGATCAACAGTGAAATTGGATTCGAACGATGCTTTTTCTTCCTGTAGGATGGAATCGGGTTCTGTAACTGTTTCATTTTTTACATCGGGAAACTTTTCCGGTTCTACAACAGCTTTTTCATCATCCGGATTTTTTTTATCGTTTTCAAACGATTCCGAAAGAACCAGGCATGGCTTTTGGAAAAACTTATGGTATTTGGAAGCAAAATAAATAGCAGCAATAGTACCTGCAACGGATAAGAATTCATAGAGTGGAATTAAGATCATCCCGTAATAGTAGAATGGTTGTCCGCCGCGTTGTACTTCCTGTTGAGACAGCCAGTAACCGAGTGAACCGATAATTCCGGTGAAAAATCCCTGGCCGTTTGAAAAAAACGTTGTATAGAATGTTACAAAAATAAGGTAAAAAAGGGCAGCGGCTTTCAGGAATAATTTTCGATACCACCAATAACCGATCAGGAGCGATATGACAAACAGAATTGCGAGGAAAATTCCTGTTCGAAGCATACCCTGAGCCGAATAATCCAAAGGATCCCATCCGATCAGTTTAACCGGAAAAGCGGTCAGCTGCGGCAGAATGAGCGCGCCGACAAAAACGATCAAGTTAAAAGCAGGCAGTTCCCGTAGTGATAACCAGCCAATTTTTAATAATAATTGAGCAATTGCTGCGATGAACCCTAAACCGCCAATGACTGATAGAACGATAGAAGCAGTGAATATCATTCGGTCAGGGTTTTTACTTTGGTTGTTCAAACTGAAAACCATGACTCCAATTATGAATAATAATGCGGTACTGAATAGCAGAAGCAAACTTTTTCTACGATTTTTCTTTTCCGATTGCAGAATTTTCCATAGATCCACGACCAACAAAATTCCGCAAAAAAGTAAAAATTGTGCTGTGTAAATGAACGCGACTTCTTTTGTTACAAATTGGAGAGCTGTGACCACAGCGATCAAATACAAAGAAAAATGATCCCGCTTTTCAAAATATCTCAGGAGTCCATACAATGTCATCACCGCGAAGAGTTCAATAAAGCCTTCATTGCGGGTATACCTTCCATAAAAAAGGAGAAAAGGAGAAATTAAAAAAAGAACTCCACCAATCAGAGCACCAATTCTTCCCAGGTACCGTTTGAATGCAAATATTACGAAGATAATCGCAGCAACACTGAATAAAGCTGCCGGAACTCTCGATGCGAAATCATTGTCACCGAATAGAAAATATGCAAGTGCCAGAACGTGAAATTGAAATGGACCATGGGTGACAGGATCATGCGCGTAACCCATACCTTTATAAAGGTTATATGCTGGTACAACGTGATTGACTTCATCGTGAGACATAACGCGGTTTCCAAGCAGTAAAAACCGGCTCAGGATTGCAAGGATGATGATGAGAGTAATGATCAATTTTTCTCTGGAAAATCCGGGAAATGCTTTTATTACCGGACAATCCAGCCAATTCTGCTCAATTCTTTTTTGATTTTCCATAAATATGCCCTTTGATTGACACTTTATAAAATGTCAGAAGTATCAATAATCAAGTAAACAACTTTCTGTTTCTACCCTATTTTACTCGTTATATACTGCAACGCTGAAGAGTTCAGTAATTTGAAATATGAGGAGAGTTCTTTGTTTTTGTGGTCTTCTTCCCGATTGTTTCAACGAACAAGTCGATATTTCGAATTTCTGTGAAGCGTTGTATAGCAATAATAATTCTTTCTGCTGTGGCAGCTTTTTTCAGGAAACAAAAAAAGTTGTACGGTTATGCTGCCAGCATACTCTCCAATTTAATAAAAAACTGTGAAATATGAAAACCATCGATTAATGCGTGATGAGCCAATACGGATACTGGTATTAGCGTTTGGTTATTTTGTTGCATATATTTACCCCAGGTAAATCTTGGATTACTGTCTGGCGGAAATGGAACAGCCTGCGTAATCGATGTATAGGATACCCAGGGAATGCAGGAAATAAAGAAAAGTGATTCAACGTCATCGTTCTCTTGAATATTCCCTTTTTCCTTTGCTCTTTCAATGCTTTCTCTCCCTTCGGTAAGAAAAACGGAGAACGGTTTGCTGCAGTCAAGCGTGCAGTACGCAAAGGAATTGTCATTCTTGAGAATTACGTTGGAAGCTTTGCAATAGTCATATTCAACAATCCCGTCATTTTCAATTCTTCTGCGGAATTCGGGAATTGCATTGGCGGCATTTACAACGCGATATAGAAATGATAAGTAGAATGGATTCCCTGATGCTTTCAAATTCTGTAAAAAATGGGTAATATCGAGATTAACAGTTAACCCGACATATGGATAACCAATATTTTTAAAGTACAGAAAATGCTCTTTTCTGTTGGTGTCTTGTATTGAAATTATTTTTTTATTCATACGAACTCTTTCAATAATTGAAATTTCGATCATGTATTCTGGCAATTCGAAATTTTGATAAGCATTGGAAAAAAATTGTGAATATTTCGAATCGCTGAATTTATCCCAGGTTGGGATTGAAAAATTGATATACCACGCCGGATATCTGAGAAGCCATAACATTCACGGGGTCAAAAACCAACTGGTTCGCATCATAGAAGAACATTGTAAAAACATAGGTTGCATTCGGAGAATATACAATTCCTGCATCACTGATGCAGTGGATCAATCCGTCACTTTCAAGAATCCAGCCATGTTTGTGAGCAATTTTGGTGGTTTCAGGGATACCTGCCTCCAATAATACGGCTGTTTTATTAGCCGAAAGCAAATCCAGCATGTATTTGCATTCAGATTGTTTGATTGCATCGCCGAAAACTGCCCGCAAAGCTCCGCCTCCATAATTTGCGCATTGATAGATGTCATCCAAAATCTGTGAGATTTCCGCCGGAGTTGTCTGATTGTATGGATCTGGATTTGTGTTGACATCAGTTCTGGAATTCGCAGGAGTCTGGTACCGTTTTAACAATGGCGCTCCATTATAAAAATATCCTGCAAGAAATGTGTTTTTGTAACCGAGTTCATTCAGATTTTCTGTTAATGTCAGTGGCGCAAGGGCTCCGCCTACCGATTCAAGGAGATCATCCGCAGGAGCATTTTCAGAGATCTCAATCATTAATTCAAGGTCTTTTTGAATTTTATTGGGTAAAGGTTCTTCCCGATAATGGTAGGTGTAAGCCATAATCGGTATTTTTATCGTACTGGCAGCAGTAAATGCTATATCACTTGGAACGGATTGTCCATTTGAATAAGCAAAACTGATTTCGTCTCTTTTTTCCAAATCCATAATATAAAACTCAGCAACGCCGTCAAATTTATTTTGAAGCAAAATCTGACGTATCATGTATGACAGATTTTGTGAAGACGCTCGAGATGGTAATGTCTTGTTATAGGGGAGACTGACACTGCGATTGGTCGGTGAGGTAAGCGCTTTCGTAATTAAGATTACGGATTGATCAATATCCAATTCTCTCCCTGGTTCTCCCTGCGTGAATCGCGATCCACCTTGTTCCGGTATCGGTTCGCGTGCCGGTATGTCATATCGGGGGACTATTTCATTTTGCAGGTATGCAGTCAACCTTTCCTGCGAAATATCAGCGGAAAGCGGTACCGGTGTAGGCTCAGGTAACGTATTCCAAAGAAAGTTCCAAAAACCAATCCAGAATTCCTGCTTGATTCGCTGTATATCGGCTGCCGCAAGCATCGTATCCAGATTCAGCGTAAAACCTATCGCTGAAGGTCTGACTTGTATCAATGAATTTCCATATACCAGTTCAATTGGGATGCCATATGCCTGGACAAGTCGCTCACCGGCTTGTGTCGCATTTAATCCTCCGACAGGAACACCACCCATTGTAAGACTGGAGGGAAAAGTGGAACGCATGCGGCTGTATAAAATCAGCTCTAATCCCAACAGTAAAACGGTTGTAAATATGAGAATTAAGGATAACCAGCGCAAAATGGCAATGGAATTTCTTTTTTTCATGAATTTTCTCTAAGATAACGCTTAGTTCTTTTATAAGCCGAATTTTCCAATGTGAGTAATTTTCGATTACTACTTAAATGTATCATTTATCATTAAGCCGGTAATATAGTTGTTCGATTGTTTAACCGGCTCTTTAATTTTACCAGACAGCTTTTTCCGCTGATTACGTACGTATCAGCGATTCGAAATATAGAAAAAATAAATTGTTGTTGTGGCTTTTTTACGCAAAGTGTAAAAAAGCCGCAACAACATATTTTCTCTTTGTTCGAAAAGCTTGTCCATATTTCGAATTGCGGATTCTCTGATATTAGAAATAAAAAAACAATCCTGAGAGATACATTTCAGGATTGTTTTTCGGTAAGCGAAAAAATGAAGTTAGACGATCGATAAACCGCCGTCTACAAGTAAATATTGTCCTGAGACATATCCGGCTCCTTCGGAGGCAAAGAAAAGGATTGGGGCGTTCAACTCTCCTTTTGCTCCTGGCCGCGAAGCCGGGCAAAGTGCGTTGTACATATGTAGAAAGTCAGTCGCTTTAAAAAGTGTGTTTTCGGTCATTTCAGTTTCAAATAATCCCGGGCAAACGGCATTGGTTGTAATTCCGTACTGCGTATAAGAAGCGGCCATGCCTTTCGTCAGTCCGATGACTCCGGCTTTGGTCATATTGTAAGCATGTCTCCATAATGCAGCCGGTTTATCGGCAATAATGGCATTCACGGAAGCAATATTGATAATGCGTCCATATTTCCGTTCACGCATTCCAGGAATAATATATTTACACGTATGAATGATTCCCTTCAAATTGACATCGATTGCTCTATCCCAATCCGCATCATTCATCGATTCAACAGATCCTCCGAATGCCACTCCGGCATTGTTCAGTAAAATATCTATTTTGGAATAATGATTTAGTACGACATCGACAGCAGCCTGGGTATTCTTTTCATCTGCGACATCACATGCTACTGCAAATGCCCTGCCGCCATCTTTTTGATTGATTTCTTCGACAAGCAAGTCCAATTTTTCTTTCCTGCGGGCAAGAAGTGCAACATCTGCTCCATGTTCAGCGAATCCTCTTGCAGCATCAGCTCCCAACCCGCTGGAAGCTCCGGTGATTACAGCAACCTTGCCTGAAAAGTTAAATAGATTCATGTTGTACCTTTCTTTTTTATTATATTGTGAAATTTGTAACTATGTTGATAATTGTAGCCGGGTTTTTTGTCACGGATACTAAATGGTGACATATATCAATTTAAGTAAAAGGCGTATCCGAGTCTGTTTATTAGGAGAAGCGTGTGTGTAGTACTATATTGATTCCTTATTGAAATACCTGTATCGCTGATCGACAACAATTAATTCTTTCCATATTTTGAATTGCTGAAATTTGAAAACCTTAGTTGCGGCTTTTTATTCATCATGTTAAACTAAAAAGTTGCCGAGGCAGCATCTTTCTGCAATTTGAGGAACTTAACGCAGAGAAACAAGAGTATTTTTTGCTGAAAAATGTTGTTTCGAAATTTATGAAAGGGAGTTGCAATTAATGGAAACGATTGTCCCGACAGAAATCCACCTGCCGGTTTCAAATCCGGCAGCTGTCAACAGTCTTGAACTTGGCTTGGTTATTTTATTTTCGATTCTGGTGACAATTTTGATCTTTTTTGTCGTGAAGATCATCATCGATTTTCGGCGATTTCGTTATCATTAATTTTTTTTATGGAAAAATTTTTTAATTCACTGCGAAAAAAAACGATAATACAGGATGAATCTATTTCTGGTGTTCCCTTTTTAATTGTAGGGTTGGGAAATCCCGGAAGAGAATATCGGGAATCAAGGCACAATTTCGGCTTTATGGTTGTTGACCGGATTGTCGGACAACTTAATTCTGAGTTCGCAAAAGTTCAATTAAAATCACTGATTTCTCAGGTATCTTATCAGGGGGAACGAATTGTCTTTGCGAAACCTCAGACGTTCATGAATCTTTCCGGACAAGCTGTTATTCCATTGATGAACTATTATAAAATTCCGCAGTCAAAACTCCTGGTGATTCACGATGACCTTGATCTTCCTTTTTCTACTCTGCGGATGCGCCCATTCGGTGGAAATGGCGGTCAAAAAGGATTAGGTTCCATCATCGAACAACTGGGAAACCAGGACTTTGCTCGACTCCGCTGCGGAATCGGGCATCCTCAAGGGCAGATGGATGTAAAAGATTATGTGTTAAGCAAGTTTTCGAAAGAAGAACTTGAGTTTCTTCCGTCGGTGATTGATCGGGCAGCCGAAGCAGCATTGACATTTGTTACCGATGGACTCCAGGCAGCGATGACTCGGTTTAATGGTGTTGTGGAAGGGTAACCATTTGTGATTCAACAAATTATTAGAACATCCGCCTGGCAAGAATTTATCAATCAAATTGATTTAAAAGCCTCGTTATCTTTAGGCCTAATTCGATCTGCACGATATCCGGTTGTCTCAGCGTTATTGCAGGATTGCCGCAGACCGGTACTATTGATAACTGACAAGACAATTCATGGATTATTGACCAATGATGAATTGGGCTATTGGAATCCTGATTGCAGCCGGCTTTTTTTCCCTGCATCGGATCCCCTTTTTTATGAACAGGCTTCTTGGAGCAGCGCAGTCAGAAGGGAAAGAATACAGGTTCTGACACAGCTTGTTCGATATTCTCTTCCGACAAGTGATCAGTCTGACTATTATCCGGTGATGATTACTCCAATCAGAGCGTTAATGACTAAGACGCTTGAAAAAAGAGTTTTTATTAAAGCTTCGCGAACTCTCCGCTGTGGACAAGAAATCACACCCGAAGTATTAGTCCGGTCATGGGTTGAAACTGGATACGAGTCCGTTGAAATCGTTTTGGACACTGGCCAATTTTCGAAAAGAGGCGGTTTGTTGGATATTTGGCCCCCATCGGAGCAATACCCCATCCGGATTGATTTTTTTGGAGATGAAATTGAGACAATTCAGCATTTCGATCCTTCGACACAGCGTAATATCCAAAAAATCAGTAAAGTATTGATTACTCCTGCCAGAGAAATCTTAGTAGATCCAAGTTCCGAACAAATTCCGACATTTACGAGTTATCCTGAATTCTTCATACCGAAAGTATATAAACACCCGGCTTGTCTGATGGATTTTCTGCCAGAAAATACGTTGATCATTATGGATGATTGGGACATGATTCGAATGAACGCTGAGGAAATCGAAGAACAAGCCGAGAATCTGCGAAAACAAAGCATACGGGAGGGAACGCTTCAGGAAGATTTTCCGATTCCATATATCAGCATCTCAGAAATTTCGGATTATTTGGAGTCTTTCCAGCGTATCAATCTCGGCCGTCCGGAGACCGGAAACATGCTGGATATTCCGACGCTTGCATCTCGATTTGAACCGGTTGATCGATTTGGCGGAGAGATCCAGACTTTTATTGATACCCTTTTCCAAAAATTTTCCAATCATGAAATGGTAACGGTTGCCAGTCGACAGGCTCAGCGTCTACAGGAATTATGGAAGAAAATCGAAACCGACTCCTCAGATCCATTTACACCTCAAATTGAATCCGCATCAATCAGTGAGGGATTTAAATTTTTGGGGGATGATAAGAAATATTCGTATTTCTTTACGGACAGTGAAATTTTTGGATGGGAACGTCCTTTACCGCGAAAAAGCCAAAAACAGGTCGTGGAAACTCCTGAAAAGTATTTCTCGGATTTTGTGCCAGGGGAATTTGTTGTGCATGTCGATTACGGAATCGGGCAATATACCGGATTGGTAAGCCGCACAATTGATGGCGTGGTTAAAGAATTTCTTTGCATCCAATACGATCGGGGTGATCAGCTTTTTGTACCGGTTCATCAGGCAGACCGCCTCACGAACTACATCGGACCGGATAGCAGGAAACCGGATCTGACGCGGTTAGGTACTCAGGACTGGCTGACCGTAAAACAGCATGTTCAAGAAAATGTCCTCAAAGTCGCTGAAGAATTATTGGATCTGTACACGAAGCGCCAGATTGCACAGGGATTCGCTTTTTCACCGGACTCTGCCTGGCAGCAGGATATGGAAGGATCATTCCCGTATGTTGAAACGGAAGATCAAAAATTAGCAATTCGTCAGGTTAAGGAAGATATGGAAAAACCCAGACCGATGGACCGATTAATTTGCGGTGATGTCGGTTACGGAAAAACTGAAGTGGCACTTCGAGCTGCATTCAAAGCGGGGTGTGACAGCAAACAAGTCGCTGTTCTGGTTCCAACGACCGTTTTAGCACAACAGCATTATGAAACTTTTAAGAAACGTTTTGCCGCTTATCCAATCAATGTGGAAATGCTTTCCCGATTTCGTACATCCAAAGAGCAAGATCAGATTCTGAAACGTCTATCGGATGGCGAAATCGATGTGATTATTGGAACCCATCGTCTGGTCTCTGCGGATGTCAAGTTTAAGGACCTTGGTCTGGTTATCATCGATGAAGAACAGCGTTTTGGCGTGGCACAAAAAGAATACTTGAAGAAATTGCGGACAGAAGTGGACGTCTTGACCATGACAGCAACACCTATTCCGCGTACTCTATATATGGCATTAACCGGCGTCCGTGATATTTCGAATATTAATACGCCCCCGGATGAACGAATTCCGATTATCACCTATGTCGGATCATATTCTGATCAATTGGTGAGACAGGCTGTTCTGCGGGAGTTAGAACGGGATGGACAGATCTTTTTTGTGCATAACCGTGTACAGACGATTTATGCAATTGAAAACCATCTAAAAAAACTGCTTCCGGAGGTTCGAATCGGAGTCTGTCATGGACAGTTACCAGAGAAGCAGCTTTCTGCGGTTATGGATCAGTTTTTGGAACATAAAATTGACCTGCTGCTTTGCACATCGATTATTGAATCAGGGTTGGACATTCCAAATGCCAATACTCTGATTATTGACCGGGCGGATACACTGGGATTATCTCAACTTTATCAAATTCGGGGAAGAGTTGGCAGGAGCTCACAAAGGGCGTATGCTTATTTTTTCCACCAACGAAACCATCAACCTACTGATGAAGGATTGGAACGCTTGGAGGTAATTGCTGAAAACACACAACTCGGTGCAGGATATTCAATCGCGATGCGCGATCTTGAAATGAGGGGTGCGGGTGAAATTCTAGGTAATCGACAACACGGATCCATTGCATCGGTTGGATTCCACTTATATACGCGATTATTAGCGCAGGCTGTACGAAAATCACGTTCTGCGAGAGGAATGAATATAACGGATGAAGAGATCGGGATTACGAAGGAAATGGCTTATATTTTTAACCCGATTACCGTTGAACTTCCTCTCAATATTGGAATTCCAGAAGATTTTATCAGTGAACAGAAATCGAGAATTAAACTTTATCGTAGAATGGCATCCATCCACGATGAATCCGGTTTGGATGCTTTACGGGATGAATTTATTGATCGATTCGGTTCTCTTCCTGAAACGGTCGAAAACCTCTTTTTTCAGATTTTTTTGAAGATCAAAGCAGAGAAGATCGGGTTAACAGGGATTATCAAAGAAGGCGACAATATTGTTCTAAAATTTCCGCCTTTACCTGAGGGTTTTGAATCGAGAAATTTACCGTCAATTGGAGGCAATGTGCGAATCGGCAAAAACGCTTATTGGTTGACAGGGCTGGATTTTGATTCGGATTCCTGGAAAACATCATTGATTGAGAAAATTGGATGGATCGAAGATCGAATGGATCACACGCTTATTGTTTGATCTGTTTTCTCATTTCATACAGCGATCGATTTGCAAAAGAAATATCCTGGCAGCTGCCGGCGACATCATGAATTTTCAAGAATGGTTAGTAACTGAAAATACATATCTTTAGTTACAAAAGTAATATATATTTAATAAATATTCCTTGTTATACTCTGTTAATTAGAGTAAGTAGCTTTTACGATCAAGTATTTTTTCACAACTGGTATGAGTGGTTTTTTCCAGTGAATCAAAATAATGGAGGATAAAAAATGAAGAAATTTGGTTTTGTTGTTATGATTGTTGTCCTGTTGCTTGGGATTGCGGCATGTGATTCGGGAAAACTGACCGCAAAAGAAACTGAAATTGCTGCTTCTTTTAAAACGCAATTAGATGATGCGCTTGCTGCAAAAGACCAATTGATTGCGGAGACTCAGAAGAAATTAGATGATGCCTTGGCCGCAAAGGATGATCTGGCTGAAGAATCAAAGAAAAAATTGGATGATGCTTTAACTGCTAAAGATGCACTCATCGAGGAAAAAGACAAACTCATCGAAGAGGGAAAAACCGCGCTTGATAATCTAAAGGCTGAAGTGGATTCCAAATTAGCTGATAAAGATGCCTATTCCGGTTCGCTTGAGACTGTCGTTGGAAAATTGAATGCAACTATTGAAGAAAACAAAACAACCATTAGCGATCTCCAGAAGAAACTGGACGATGCGCTATTGGCTGCAAAAGACAGTCAAGAAAAAATCAGCACATTAGAAAGCGAGTTGGCTACTTCTTCAGAAGGAGAATCAGAAAAGGTCGATTACCAGCAACTGTTGGCAGACAAGGATGCATATTCCAGTTCTTTGGAATCTGTCATCGGAAAATTGAATGCAACAATTGAAGAGAATGCTGCAAAAATTTCCGATTTGCAACAAAAATTAGATGAAGCTACAGCGTCACTTGAAGAAGGCAAAACAAAAATTGCCGATTTGGAGACCAAATTAACCCAGGGTGACGAAAAACTTGCTGCAAAGACCGGTTACATTGATTCTTTGGAAAGCATCGTTCGAAAAATGAATACAACAATTGGCGATCTGAAAAAGGCAAATACAGAATTACAAACGAAATTGGACGAGGCGCTGACTGCTGAAAAACCGGAAGAAAAGAAAGAATAATTAAATAAAATTTTGTAGGGATGTGTTTTCCGTGCTGAGAGAAAATCTCAGCACGGTTTTATTTAACGATTTCGAGTTTCTTTCCGCTTCACACTTCCAAATTCACGTATCAGCACCAAAAGCATGAAAAAAGAAGAAAGTACTTGACAAGAAAAAGGAAAGACATATAATAAAGCCTTGCCGTTGGGAAACAGAAAAAAAGAAAAAAAAGACGGTGAAGCAGAACCTTGACAATTGAGAAGCAGCAGAAATAAAAACAAACCAGACAATTCCGGCGAATCGAAGCGAAGAAAAAAACGGTTGAAAGACCGATAAAAATTCTGCGG
>Ga0116193_1000249_pt1 | contig 52687 bp, 43 predicted proteins | sample AD_UKC115_MetaG_FD_89892 | JGI IMG/M metagenome (GOLD analysis project Ga0116193, IMG submission 89892) | Active sludge microbial communities of municipal wastewater-treating anaerobic digesters from Hong Kong - AD_UKC115_MetaG | ecosystem: Engineered > Bioreactor > Anaerobic > Digestate... | reverse complement strand
GTCAAAGCATATTCCCTGGTACTCGCCTACCACCAATATATTGTTATTGGGCATGATGATTGAAAAACCACCTCCATTATAAGTATTTTGAAGGACAAGGCCGCCGTCTCCAAAAGAGGAGTCCAAGCTGCCTGCCTGGGCGTGGAGTGTTTGGTTTAGCAATATGGTTGATAAAACGGTTACTATTATTTTAAATATATTTTTCATTGTTTAAAAATTTAAAGTATAAAATAAAGTTGTTAAGCATTAGGGACAATCATGATCATCGACTGTTGCGCAATTACCCAAAGCATCCGGGGAATGCCGGTAGTCCTCGCAGAAAATGAATTTTCTTATGCCCTTTAACTTATCTGATACTTTATACAAAATAGAACGGAATAAGCAATCAATACGGGAGTTTACATATTCATAGCTTTTTAAAAGGTATTTACCCCCCCCCCCGAAATCCGCTGAAACGCTGTGTGGGCAATGGTTTCAGCCGTTTTAAAATCGCTTTGGGATGCGCCTGCTTTTTCTTGTGGCAAAAGAAAAGGAAGCGAAGAAAGACCCAAAGACAAATAGAGTAACCATTCTTTTCTCATAAGTTTAATTTAATGGTGAAGAATAGGATTTGCTAGTTCAAATATAAAACATATTAAGGAGATGAGAAATATTAAAATCTTCCAAGAACATGAATGGTTTTTTACCCTGCTCAACCATGTACAAGGCCCTGATGGGTGCGACGCAAGGATGTTCCATAGAATGACAAAAGCCGGTAACAAAATACCGGCTTTTATAAATCAGAGTATTATTTTATTATAATTTTTTCCCGCTGATATTCAGGGTAAGGCTCATATTCATAGGCATTTCGGTGCCCTGGTTTTTCACTTTCATATTCAATTGCATATTATTCACTCCCTTTATCGGCATACCCGTGGCGATATCAAATTGCATCGTTCCATCCATAGTCCCATCCATATCCATTTGTGTACCCATAAGCTGTGTAGAGTCACTAACCGATGAAATTTTGGAAGTCATTTTTATTTGGGCATTATTATTTTCTACGGATTCCAGGGTATAGGTATTATCCGTTTTCATGATGATTCCTGCATTATTAACGTTCATCGTTTTATGCCAGCTATCTCCCGGTTTAATGGCCTTGTCGGGGTAAATGCCAAAGGATTGTTGGAGGTTTTCTTTAAATTGATTTTCATCGAAAGATTTACTCAATCCGGCCATCATGGCTGCAGACGTAGTAGGGTTGCCTAATGTGGAGAGTGCATGTTCCATCATATCCCGGATACCTGTAACGGTTCCTACCTCGCCTTTCTCATTGATGGTAAATCCAAATTGCCCGCCTTTCATGGCGCCGAAAACCTGGCCTATCTTTCCCATGGGGCTTGTGCTGTCCGTAGCAGAAGGATTATCAGAATCAAATTTTATTTGCATTCCTCCGGCATCCATATTCATGGCAATTTTTGAAATAGTCGCATTAACTTTTTTCCAACCGGCACTGTCTCCAGTAACATCAAATGTGTATCCAATATCCATTTTGGTATTCACATCCATATCTTTTCCCATGACCTGTTGGCGGGCATGCATGTCCATTCCTATGGAATATAAAAAATGATCACCTTTTTGCAGGTTAAATTTTAGGTTAATACCATTTGCCGTAGATGCTTCATTACAGCAATACAATACCATGGCTATGGTAAAAGATAGTAGTACAAAGGTTAATTTTCTCATCGGAAGTTTATTTTGATCTTGCAAAATATGTATTTTCAGGCAATAAAGGATCAGGCGATCTATCTATTTTTGTTTTTTTATAAATTGCATTTTCTCTTTCATGATCAGCCAGGAAACGATACAACAAATTACCACTCGAATTGATATTTTAGATATAGTAGGGGAATTTGTGAAGTTGAAAAAAAGAGGCACCAATTACCTGGGACTGTGCCCTTTTCATCATGAGAAGACCCCTTCTTTCACCGTTTCACCTTCAAAAGAAATTTATAAATGTTTTGGCTGTGGCAAAAGTGGGAATACGATCACCTTCCTGATGGAGCATGAAAAATTCAGTTATGTGGAAACCCTGCGCTGGCTGGCAAACCGTTATCATATAACCATTGAAGAGACCGTGCAAAGCGAGGCGGGAAAGCAACTGCAACAGGCTGCGGAAAGTTTATATATCATCAATCATTTTGCGCAAAAATTTTTTTCTACACAGCTCTTACAAACCGAAGAGGGAAGCACTCATGCAATGGCTTATCTCGAAGAAAGAAATTTCAGCAAAGAAACAATCGAAAAATTTCAAATTGGATATTCCCCCAAATCCAGGATGGCATTTTACCATGCTGCTACTGAAGAGGTATATAATGTATCCTTGCTGGAGAAGGCCGGCCTGATAATAAACCGTCAAAATAGCTGGCAGGATAATTATTCCGGAAGAATTATTTTCCCTATTCATCACATCACGGGAAAAATTGCGGGCTTTGGAGCGCGCGTCATAGGACAGGCGGATAAATCGCCCAAATATATTAATACCCCTGAAAATGAAGTTTATTCAAAAAGCCGGATTTTATATGGCTTATACTTTGCCCGCCATGCAATAGATAAAGAAAATGAATGCCTTTTAGTGGAAGGCTATACGGATGTGATAGCAATGCACCAGGCAGGAATTGAAAATGTTGTAGCCAGTAGCGGCACCTCCCTGACGACAGACCAGCTCAGGCTGATAAAAAAATATTCGAACCATCTTACTATTATTTATGATGGTGATGCGGCCGGCATCAAAGCAGCCATGCGCGGTTTGGATATGGCCATTGAAGAAGGTTTGCAGGTAAATTTGGTTTTACTTCCTGGGAATGAAGACCCGGATAGCTTTTTGAAAAATACAGGCGCACAAAATTTTAAAGACTTTATTGCTAAAAATAAAAAAGATATCATCCTTTTCCAGGTGGAAGTATTGATGAAAGATGCGGGGAATGATATTCATAAAAAAAATGAAGTGGTCAATCATATTGCCACCTCTCTCAGCAAACTCAACCGCATTGAAGACTTTAGCAAATTACAGGCTTATACAAGGCAATGCGCTTCCGTTTTACATATTGATGAAGAACAGCTAACCATGCTCATCAATAAATATAAACGTGATACACTTTCTAAAAAAGAGCAGCAATATGCCCCAAACACGGCCGATATTCTTTCACCCGAAAAAGCGGTTACACAGGAGCAGAATATAGTTGTTACAGAAAGCCTGCGTGAAAAAGATGTTTTGCGTGTTTTATTAGAGCACGGCCTCAAACCCTGGGATGAAAACAGGACGATAGCGGCCTATATTTTTGAAGAAGTAGCCGAATATGGTTTTGCCAATCCGGAGTTAGAGAAATTATTTGAACTGTATAAACAGGAGTTTAAAAATGGGCATGAGCCAACTACGAAATCATTGATGTATGCTCAAGATGAAAAGGTCCGTCAACAGGTGATAGACATTACGGCATTCCCCTATGAACTCAGTCCTCAATGGAGCCGGGTGATAAAAGATAAACCGGATAATTCCTCAGAAAAAGATCTTTATCATGATGATGTTCAACTGAGCCTTCATTATTTTAAAATAGAAAAACTGAAGGAAATGTTTGAACAAAACCAGGAGGAATTAGAGAAGACAACAGACCCGGATGAGCAAATGAAGCTGATCGAAATCCATAATCATTTGAAACGAATTCAATTAAAATTAAATGACCTGGGAGCCGTCATTATCAAATGATTTTTCCGGATTTAGTTTAGCAGATTTTTAAGCTCATTTAATTTCAATAGAGCTTCCACCGGAGTAAGGCGATTGATATCGAGATCTTTTAAAGTTTGTCTCATATTTTCAAAAATGCTTGTCTGTGCATCAAAGATGGAAAGTTGTATTTGAGGAGTAGCCAGTTTTTTTACATTTTTTGCAAGATCAGATGATCCGGCGTCATCACTTTCATGGACTTGTTTTTCTTCCAATTGTTTTAAAACTTCATTGGCGCGTTCAATCAATTCCGGTGGTAAGCCGGCCATTTTGGCCACGTGAATACCGAAACTATGGGTGCTGCCGCCGGGCGTAAGTTTTCTCAAAAAGATAATTTTATTTCCGGCTTCATGGTGAGCAATATGAAAATTTTTTACGCGCATTAATTTTTCTTCTATTTCATTCAACTCATGATAATGCGTAGCAAAAAGGGTTTTAGGAGTAAAAGGAGATTGGTGTAAATATTCAACAATACTCCAGGCTATGGAAATGCCATCATAAGTAGAAGTACCTCTGCCAATTTCATCGAGCAAGATTAAACTTCTCTTTGAAATATTATTGATGATACTGGCCGTTTCATTCATTTCCACCATGAATGTACTTTCGCCGCCACTCAGGTTATCACTTGCGCCCACGCGGGTAAAGATTTTATCTGTAAGTGGAATGAGCGCTTCTGATACCGGCACAAAACTACCAATATGCGCCATCAAAGTGATGAGCGCAGTTTGTCTCAGCAGGGCGCTTTTACCACTCATATTAGGCCCTGTGAGAATAATGATTTGACAGAATTCAGGATCGAGGGTAATGTCATTGGCTATGTAAGATTCACCGGGAGGAAGTCCTCTTTCAATCACCGGGTGCCGGCTTTCTTTTAAGGCTAATTTCTGGCCCTCATGTATTTCCGGTTTTTTATAAAAATATTGAATGGCATTTCCTGCAAAGCAAGACAGGCAATCTATAGTGGCCAGCGCATGTCCGTTTACCTGCATAGCCTGCATATAATCCTGCAAAGCCATCATGAGCTGATCATAAATCTGTAATTCTAATGCTAAAATTTTTTCTTCAGCGCCGGTGATTTTTTCTTCATACTCTTTTAATTCCTGTGTGATATAGCGCTCTGCAGTTGTAAGGGTTTGTTTACGCATCCAGTTACGAGGCACTTTATTTTTGTGCGTATTGGTTACTTCGAGGTAATAACCAAATACGTTATTGAATCCAATCTTTAAGGTGTGTATGCCGGTTGCTTCAGATTCTCTTTGTTGGAGTTCTACAAGATAGTTCTTTCCCCCACGGGAAATTTCCCTCAGAGCATCCAGTTCGGCATGAACGCCGGTTTGAATCAGTCCGCCTTTTTGAGCCAGGGCCGGCGGATTTTCAATGATCTCACGGATAATTTGTTCTGTAATCAGTTGACAGGGGTTGATGGTATCACTCAATCTTTGAAAATATTCACTGGAAGAATGAAGCAGTAAATTTTTTAATTCCCCGGAAACTTTCAGGCTTTTAGCTAACTGGATCATTTCTCTTGGAGAGATTTTTTTCATGGAAATTTTACTAACCAGTCTTTCCAGGTCACCGCATTGCTTCAAATGATGATCTATTTGTTTTCTTAAGTCTGTTTCCTTTACCAAAAATTCAACGGCATCAAGTCTTTCATTGATTTTTTGCAAATCTTTTAAAGGCAATACGACCCACCGTTTCAGCAGGCGGGCGCCCATGGGGGTAAGGCTATTATCCAGGGTTTTTAATAAACAATTCCCCGCATGAAAACCTTCCGGAAGAATTTCAAGATTTCGAATAGTAAAGCGATCCATCCATACATAATCATCTTGTTCTATCCGTTGAATGGACCTGATATGTTGTATATGTGGATGCTCTGTTTCTTTCAGATAATGAAGTATAGCGCCTGCAGCCATTATGCCATTATGCAAATTTTCTATACCAAAGCCTTTTAAGGAATGTGTTTGAAAGTGCTTGAGTAAAATATCCAACGTATAATTGGATTCAAAAATCCAGGCATCCAATGCATAAGTATAAAAGGTTACGCCAAAAAGTTCTTTAAACTTTTTAAGCATATTCCGTTGAATAATGACTTCTGAAGGTTTCAGACTTTGCAAAAGTTTATCTATATACTCATCATTTCCTTCTGCAACCAGGAATTCGCCGGTGGTGATATCCAATAAGGCAAGGCCATTTTTATTTTCTTCCAGGTAAACACAGGCCAGGAAATTATTGCTGTTATGTTCAATCAATTTATCATTTGTGGCAATGCCCGGTGTAACCATTTCCGTAACACCTCTTTTAACAATGCCCTTAGCTAATTTGGGATCTTCCAACTGATCGCAAATAGCTACGCGGTAACCCGCTTTGACCAATTTATGCAAATAAGTATCTAAGGCATGATGTGGAAATCCGGCTAATTCACTGGTCGTATCGGAATTATTGTTTCTTTTAGTAAGTGTAATTCCTAACACTTTTGAAGTGATTATGGCATCACTGCCGAAAGTCTCATAAAAATCCCCTACCCGGAATAATAAAATGGCATCCGGGTATTTTTGCTTAATGGCTTTATGTTGCTTCATTAAGGGAGTATCAGCCGTGGGTTTTGCCATAAACACAAATATATAGAGCTGCCATCAGGAATAAAACAATATCAAATGTTTGTGGAGAATTTTTCTCCGGATATTGAATTTTTTAACAAAGGAATTTTAACCTGTCTTGATGCTTGCCTGTAATTTGATTAACTTTGCGTGATAAATTTTCAGCTATGAAGAAAATGCATATAGTAGCATTGGTATTAATAGCCGTTGCCATAGCCACACTCATTAGTTTTATGGGTGATGTCACTTCTTATGATACAATCGCTTCAGCAAAAAATAAACCGGGAAAACATGTAAACCTGGTGGCAGAGTTAGATAAATCAAAACCATTGATTTATGACCCGGTCAAAGATCCCAATTATCTGAAGTTTACTGCCATTGATACACTCAGAAATTCCATTGATGTTGTTTATCATAACAGTATTCCTACGGATATGCAAAAAAGTGAACGATTGGTTTTAAAGGGATATGTAGAAAATGGCACATTTGAATGCAAAGAAATTTTACTCAAATGCCCCAGCAAGTATAAAGATGACATGAATGAAACCGAGAAAAATATTAATTCAGGCAATGGATATGGGAATGATAAAAATAATACCGCTGCTGAAACTAAAAAGCCTTAATCAAAATGACCTATCCTGGTGAACATTTACTGCCCGGCCAGATCGGGCATTTTCTTGCCCTTTTATCGCTGGCTTCTTCTGCCGTTGCAACCATTTCCTATTTCAAATCCAATAAAGCGCCTTTACCGGCAGATAAGGATAGTTGGTTAAGATTGGCAAGAATTTCTTTCTTCCTGCAATCCGTTTGTGTATTGGGTGTATTTATTTCGCTATATTATATTATATCAAATCATTATCACGAATACTTTTATGCATGGAACCATTCCTCCCGTTCATTGCAAAAAGAATATTTATTAGCCAGCTTCTGGGAAGGGCAGGAAGGATCGTTTATGTTATGGAGTTTCTGGAATATGGTTCTGGGATGGGTTTTTATATGGCGTACCCGTAAATGGGAAGCGCCGGTGATGACAATCGTTTCATTTGCGCAGTTTTGTATTGCGACTATGCTGATTGGCATTTATTTTTTTGGCGTAAAAGTAGGTAGTAACCCTTTTATTTTATTTAGGGAACAGATGCCGGGATTACCCATTTTTTCAACTCCCAATTATCTCACCTTGCCAAAAATTTTTGAAGGCAATGATTTGAATACACTCCTGCAGAATTATTGGATGGTGATTCATCCTCCCGTATTGTTTTTAGGTTTTGCTTCTACAATTATTCCATTTGCCTTTGCCTATTCCGGTCTTGTAAATAAAGACCATAGTTGGGTAAAATCAGCTATGCCATGGGCTCTGTTTTCTGTAGCGGTATTGGGTACCGGAGTGATGATGGGTGCAGCCTGGGCTTATGAAAGCCTTTCATTTGGTGGATATTGGGCATGGGATCCTGTTGAAAATGCATCCCTGGTGCCCTGGCTGATACTCGTGGCCGGCTTACATACCAACCTGGTTTATAACCATAGTGGATACTCATTGAGATCTACCTACTTATTTTATATTCTGAGTTTTTCCTTCGTATTGTATTCTACTTTTCTTACGCGTAGCGGTGTATTGGGCGACACATCAGTACATGCCTTCACCGGGGCTGATATGACCACTCAATTACTGTTATTTGTGCTGGTATTTTTTCTTCCTCTCCTGTTTTTATTTTTTAAAAACAAAAAAAATATCCCCACCATTAGAAAGGAAGAAAATATGTACAGCCGGGAATTTTGGATGTTTATAGGTTCACTCGTTTTATTTTTATCCGCCATCGTTATTTCTTCAAAAACATCCATGCCGGTTGTGAATAAAGTGTTTGGTACCAATATCGCGCCACCCGTAGATGTAGAGTTTGGTTACAACCAGGTGCAAATATTTATTGCCATCATTATTGGTATTCTTACTGCTGTAACTCAATATTTAAAATACAAGGAAACAAAGCCATCTTATTTTGGCAAAAAAATTCTGCTGCCTACAGTTCTTTCATTAATCCTGACCATTGCCATCATTATCTGGGGAAATGTACACTATGACAAACACGGGCCGGGATTCCTGGCAGCTATTTATATGGCTATTTTCGGAGCCATTTATGGCATCATCGGCAATGCCCTGTATATATGGACAAACCTGAAAGGTAAGCTGGCTTCAGCAGGCGCTTCCATTGCGCATGTAGGTTTTATGCTTTTTTTATTGGGCGTTTTAATATCCTCCAGTAAAAAGGAAACCCTCAGCATGAATACTACAGGGATAAATATCTTCAAGAAAACAGCGAATGAAGATCCTGCTGAAAATATTACCCTTTTTAAGAATGTTCGAACTGATATGGGTAAATACCATGTTACCTATCTGCGGGACACCGTTAATAATTTCGACCGGAAAAAATATTTTGAACTAAAGTTTGAGAAAAAAGATGATGGCGAAACATTTTACCTCTACCCGGATGCATTAAAAAATAATAAAGGTGCAGAAGGATTTTCAGCAAATCCCGATAAAAAACATTACCTGACAAAAGATATTTTTGTGTATGTCACTTCATGGCTGGAAGGTGATAAAGCCGATACAACAGCTTATTCGCCGGTGACCATGAAAGTGGGTGATACGGTTTTTTATTCCAATGGCATGCTCACGCTTGATCATGTAGATGTAAACCCTCCATCACCCCGAGTGCCTTATCATGCGGGGGAAACATCTATGCAACTCAATATGAAAGTAATTACCAAAGAAGGGGTTACATACACGGTAAAACCTGAAATTATTATTCAGAGTAGCAATTCGATGGAAAATATCCCGGATACCGTTTTAGCGCAAAGCCTTATTGTCAAATTCAATAAAATCATTGATGAAAACAAGGGCCAATTAGAAATTGGTGTGAAAGAAAGCAAACGCATGAATGATCTCATGACTTTGAAAGTTTATGAATTTCCATTTATCACTCTGGTATGGCTGGGCATTATACTCATGGTTATTGGCTTAATTATGAGTGCCTGGTACAGGATGAAAAAGCTGCGCCGCTTGAAAAATTAAATATAACATTTTTATAAGGTTACTTTTCTTAGGTATTGTGTATTCCTACTTATAGCAAGTATAAATTTATATATGCTTTCTCCACTAAAAATACCTATTCGTTATTTTGTTTGCGGGATTGTTTTATTCTTAGCAAAATCAAAAGACGTTTCTGCCCAAAATGGTCATGGTATTTATGACACCATCGTAGTACAGGGCTGTATTGAAGATAATGGAGATACGATACCATGCGGATTTTTGGACCCCGTTTCAGTACAAACAAAAATGTCTCAAAAATGGAAAGATTATTATGCTAAATGGGACAGGCTACGGAATGCAGTTTATGTCACATACCCTTATGCCAAACAAGCGGGTGCCGTGATGAATGATATTAATCGCCAACTTGTAAACGTAGCCGATAGGAAACAAAGAAAAAAGATCATCCTCTCCCGCGAACATGACTTGAAAACAAAATTTGCAGACAGGCTTACGAAGCTATCTGTGTACCAGGGAAAAGTTTTAATGAAATTAATCTATCGGGAAACCGGTAACAATTGCTATGAAATCATAGATGATTATAAAGGTCACTTTAGTGCAACTTTCTGGCAAACCATTGCCCTTATATTTGGATCAAACCTTAGGCAAAACTACAACCCGGGTGGTGATGATGCAGCTATGGAGGCCATCGTCCAGGATGTGGAAAGGATGTATGGATTACGTAAATAATTCCTATATTTTTTTTCAACCGGGTTTTCCATTTTATTTTTACTTTACAGGATCATTGAATATTTTATCATCATTCAATTGCCGATAAATTTATGAAAGCAGATATTTTAGCCTTTGGCGTTCACCCGGACGATGTGGAACTAAGTTGTGCAGGCACTCTGATTGCATCTATTGCCCAGGGCAAAACTGCAGTTGTCATTGATCTCACCGCCGGGGAGCTTGGTACAAGAGGAACTGCTGCCACCCGCAAAAAAGAAGCAGCAGATGCTGCCAAAGTAATGGGCATCCATAAAAGAGAAAACCTGGGCATGGCAGATGGATTTTTTAAGCATGATGAAAAAAATACCTTGAAGATTATTCAAGTCATCAGGCGATATCAACCAGAAATCATTCTATGTAATGCCCCGGAAGACCGGCATCCCGATCATGGAAGAAGTGCTAAATTGGTTTCTGATGCCGTTTTTCTAGCGGGCCTTAGAAAAATTGTAACACATGAACAAAAGAAAATACAAAAGGCCTGGCGTACACCTTATACATTTCATTATATCCAGGACCGTTATATAAAACCGGATTTTCTCTTTGATATTTCTGCATATCATGATCAAAAGCTAAAGGCAATTCTTTGCTATAAAACCCAGTTTAATACGAAAGATCATGCAGAACCCGCTACCTATATTTCTTCCCCTGAATTTTTTGAAAGCCTGAAAGCCCGTGCATTGATTATGGGCAAACAAATTGGCGTGTCGTATGCTGAAGGCTTTATTTCTCAAAAGTTACCCGGCATAAACAGTTTTGATGCTTTTATCAAAAAGGCAACATGATCTTCATCATATATAGCTGTATTTCCTGAATTAACATGGATTTTCCCATAATATGTTGCATCTTTGCACTCATTATATCCATTAATTTTAGTCATGGCCACTCCAAAGTTCTTTGTTTCCAAGCAATCATTTCATTCGGAACTAAAAAAACGTATTAATGATTATTTCCAACAAACCGGAAAATCTACTGCCGGGAATACAAATCTGTGGGTAAAGGCAGCTATTCTGGTGAGTGCCTATATTTTTGTTTATATCCATCTGGTTTTCTTTACACCGGATAATGTATGGGCCCTGCTGGAATGTGCTTTATTGGGCATATTGACCGCAGCTATTGGTTTTAATATTATGCATGATGGCGCACATGGAAGTTTTAGCAACTCCCCCATGTTGAATAAAGTTGCTGCACTTACATTGGGCGTATTGGGAGGAAGCCATTTTATGTGGAATGTGAAACACAACATTATTCATCATGCTTATACCAATATTGATGGCATAGATGATGATATTGATGCAAAACCATTTTTAAGAATGGCCTCTACACAAAAAAGGTATAAAATGCATAAATACCAGCATCTTTATTTTTGGTTCTTTTATAGCTTTCTCTATATCTATTGGATTTTCTTTGCTGATTATCGTAAATATTTTTCAAAGAAAATCGGGGAGACACCACTGAAGAAGATGAAGACACTTGATCACTTTTATTTTTGGTTTTACAAAGCACTTGCCTATTCCCTATTTTTTGTATTGCCAATGCTCATGGTAGGAGTGGTTCCGGTAATTATTGGCTTTTTGGTAAATGCCCTTGTAGCAGGTTTCATATTGAGTATTGTATTTCAGTTAGCTCATACCGTTGAGCATACACAATTCCCGGTGGCAGATAGTACAACCGGCAATTTCTCTGACGAATGGGCTATTCATCAATTAAAAACGACCGCTAATTTTGCTACAAAGAACCCGGTCATTTCCTGGTTTGTTGGAGGGCTTAATTTCCAAATAGAACATCATTTATTTCCTAAAATATCCCATGTACATTATCCTCGAATCAGTAAGATTATCAAGCAGGCTTGCCAAGAATATGGAATCGTCTATGTAGAATATCCATTGATGGTAAATGCGGTAGCTTCTCACGTTGCATTTCTGAGGGATATGGGAAGAAAATAATTTGTTGGAAATAGCATGTTTATTTCAACTTTCTTATAAAAAATTTTAATCCTTTCATCCTCTTTTAATGAAGGGATTAAAGTAGTTTTGCCCGCAAATCAATTCATTATCGTATGCAATTTTCACTTACGGAAGAACAACTCATGATTCAGCAAGCAGCCCGGGATTTTGCTATTAACGAATGCCTCCCCGGCGTGATTGAAAGAGATGAAAAGCAAAAATTCCCACATGATCAAATAATGAAATTGGCTGATCTTGGGTTTATGGGAATCATGGTAAAACCCGAGTATGGGGGAGCAGGTATGGATAATATTTCCTACACAATTGCCATGGAAGAAATCAGCAAAATAGATGCGAGTGTATCTGTATGTATGAGCGTAAATAATAGCCTTGTTTGTTGGGGGCTTCAGGAATATGCATCGGAAGAACAAAAACAAAAGTATTTAACACCCCTCGCTCAAGGGAAAAAAGACGGTGAATTATATATTGGCGCTTTTCTGTTGAGTGAGCCTGAAGCGGGAAGTGATGCCAGTAGTCAGCGTACTACAGCAGAGGATAAAGGAGATTATTATCTTTTAAATGGTACAAAAAATTGGATTACAAATGGTAATAGCGCTAGTGTATATTTAGTCATAGCTCAAACAGATGCATCGAAGGGCTCAAGAGGAATAAATGTTTTTATCGTAGAAAAAAAATGGCCCGGGGTTACTGTAGGGGCTAAAGAAAATAAATTAGGCATACGTGGTAGCGATACACATTCCATTCTTTTTAATGATGTAAAAGTGCCAAAGGAAAACCGGATTGGGGCTGATGGTTTCGGTTTTATTTTTGCCATGAAGACGCTTGCCGGTGGAAGGATTGGCATTGCTTCACAAGCATTGGGTATTGCCTCAGGAGCTTATGAACTGGCGCTTAAATATTCAAAAGAAAGAAAAGCCTTCGGCAAAGAAATCATGCACCATCAAATTATTCAATTCAAATTAGCCGATATGGCTACCCGCATAAATGCTTCCCGGCTTTTATGTTATCAGGCCGCATGGGAAAAAGATTGCACAATAGATTATACCGTAAGTAGTAGCATGGCTAAAGTTTTTGCCAGTGAAACGGCAATGTGGGCAACGACAGAAGCTGTGCAAATTCATGGTGGTTATGGATATGTAAAAGAATATCATGTAGAACGATTGATGCGTGATGCAAAAATTACACAGATTTATGAAGGTACCAGCGAGGTTCAGCGCATCGTAATAAGCCGATCCATTTTGAAATAAAGCACGATTTTTCTTATTTTTAGAAGGCATTCCTATAAAAAAATGAAAAAAATTCTTTTTTGTATTTGCCTTTTTATTTCCGGCTTCCAGGCGTTTTGTCAATCTTCCGGCTCAGATACCACGCTTCCGAATTTCTTTCTCCATCGTATTCGTGAATTACAGGCATCTCAACATGCAGACATACTACCCGGTTTATTTTATTCCTATATTTCATCCAATGAAACATTCAGTACAAAACGGACTGATGAGAATATATTTTACAATGGTCTTATTTCCTATACTCTTCGAGATATAAGCCCAAAACTCACAGACCAAAATCGTGAATTAGTTGATTCAATCCTTCAAAATGCCATACCGGCTTTTGATAAATTTAAAAACACAAAAGGCAGAAATACCTATAACTTCTGGCGTACAGATACCAGCTTCGAATTTCCTTATACCTGGTGGATCAAATTACTCCGCGGACAAGTAACCTTACCCGATGATATGGATGATACTTCCCTGGGTTTATTAGCGCTACAGGCTTCTCCATCTATATCAAGTGAAGTACATTCTCTGATGGCAAAATTTATCAATGACAGCCTTCATGATTTAAGGAATGGTTTAAGTTATTTTAAAAATTATGCTGCTTATTCTACCTGGTTTGGAAAAAATTTCCCGGTCGTTATTGATGCATGTGTATTAACCAATATTCTTTCATTCGTCCAGCTAAATGATCTTCCCTGGAATTCTGCGGACAGCGCCAGTCTTCAATTAATTCTCAGGATTATTGATACTAAAGATTATATCAAAAACCCTTTGCAAGTGTCGCCTTATTATGGCAAGCCTTCCATTTTTTTATACAATCTTGCACGTTTAATGAGTATCAAACAGATTTCTGCTTTGGAATCACGAAAAATGGATTTAATTACAGAAGCGGCTCTTGAGCTGGCCCATTCATCAAATATGATGGAGCAAATTCTATTATCATCAGCCATTTTAAAATGGGGTTATATACCACCTCCAATTGAAACCTTATCACCCAATGTCATAAAAAAAATAATTGAAGAGAACAATTTTGCTTTTTTTATTGGGAACATTCCTTCGTATTTACCTTCTACTCTGAGAAAAATAATCATGCATAAAAATGATGGCTTATTTTATCATTATTGCCCGGCTTATAACTTAACCTTATTATTGGAGTATGTAACTTTAAGCGAGGATGCCACAAAATAATGTTCATTACAAAATTCTAAGCGATGACCCTTTATGAAGAAAATTACTTTAACCTGACAGAATACCTTAAGCCTTATAAAGCCACACTTGTGGCAGTAAGCAAAACCCGTAAACCAAGTGAGATAATGGTTTTATATGATTTAGGTCAAAGAGATTTTGGCGAAAATTACGTTCAGGAATTATTAGAAAAAAAAGAGCTGCTGCCCAAGGATATCCGCTGGCATTTTATTGGCCATTTACAAAGTAATAAAGTAAAGCAAATCATCCCTTTCATTCATCTGATTCATAGTATTGACAGCTTAAACCTTTTGAAAGAAATCAATAAGCAAAGCCGTAAATTGAATATACATACCCCTATTTTATTACAAGCGCATATTGCACGCGAGGAAACAAAGTTTGGCTTTGATCCTAATGAATTGGAAACTATTATCCGTGTTCAGGCGCCAGAATTTACCCATATCCATTTGAAAGGATTAATGGGAATGGCATCATTAACGGATGATAAAAGTATAATTCAGCAAGAATTTGAAATGTTGTCCACCATGTTTGAAAAATATAGAAAACAGTCAGCGGAATTGAACGTACTTTCCATGGGCATGAGTGGAGATTATCAAATAGCACTGAACTATGGCAGTAATATGGTTCGCGTGGGGAGTTTATTATTTGGGCATAGAAGTTAACAGCAATTAAATGCCTTCCCAAGCGGCTAGTTCAGCTATTTTTCCAAAATAATCCATATTTATTCTTTCGTTTTTTTGAGGTTAACAGATTAATCTTAGCTTTGCATGACCTCTTAGATATCTCAGTTTACACTAACCGGTCATTTACGATTCAAATTTTACAGGATTATATAAAATCATTTCTTGAAGAAATGATTTGTAATTTTTGAATTTATTTTAATTAAAATGAAACCAATCAACCAGCAAAATGGCCAAATATATTTTTGTAACCGGAGGTGTTACCAGTAGTTTAGGAAAAGGTATTATTGCCGCCAGCCTCGCAAAACTATTACAGGCGCGGGGTTTCAGTGTAACTATACAAAAACTGGATCCTTATATCAATATTGATCCGGGAACTTTAAACCCCTATGAGCATGGCGAATGTTATGTTACAGAAGATGGTGCAGAAACGGACCTCGACCTCGGCCATTATGAAAGATTCCTGAACATTTTTACTTCACAAGCCAATAATGTTACCACGGGAAGAATATATCAAACCGTGATTGAAAGAGAAAGAGCCGGTGATTTCCTGGGAAAAACCGTACAAGTTATTCCACATATTACGGATGAGATCAAAAGACGAATGATGTTATTAGGTCAGGGTGATCTTTATGATATTGTTATTACAGAGATTGGTGGAACGGTTGGTGATATTGAAAGCCTGCCATTTATTGAGGCTGTACGTCAACTTCAATGGGAATTACCGGAAGAAGATGTGGCGGTCATCCATCTTACGCTGATCCCCTATTTGAAAGCTGCCAAGGAATTAAAGACTAAGCCAACCCAGCATAGTGTAAAAATGTTGAGTGAAACAGGTGTTCACCCAGATGTATTGGTTTGCCGTACAGAAGAGCCGATCACCAATGAGTTAAAAAGAAAAATCGCCTTATTTTGTAATGTAAAAACGGAAGCCGTTGTAGAGGCACTTGATGCATCTACTATCTATGAAGTGCCTTTAATGATGCTCAGAGAAAAGTTGGACCTGATTTGTATGCGTAAACTAAAAATCACGGATTACCCACAACCAAACCTCGAATACTGGAAAGCATTTTTAAATAAATTAAAATATCCAAAAAGCAAAGTCACTATTGGACTCATTGGAAAATACCTGGAGCTGCAAGATGCTTATAAATCCATTCTTGAAAGTTTCATTCATGCCGGGGCTGTCAATGAAACAAAAGTACAGGTGATCAATGTACATAGTGAATATATTACCGAAGAGAATGTAGCTGAAAAAATGGAAGGCTTTGATGGATTATTGGTTGCTCCCGGTTTTGGCAATAGAGGTACGGAAGGGAAAATCATTTCTGTAAAATATGCAAGGGAAAAAGGGTTGCCATTTTTTGGCATTTGCCTGGGCATGCAAATGGCTGTTATAGAATTTGCCAGAAATATACTTCATCTTAAAAATGCACATTCCACTGAAATGGAACCCCATTGTCCCGAACCCGTTATTGACATGATGGAAGAGCAGAAGCAAATAAAAATGATCGGTGGCACAATGCGTCTTGGCGCTTATCCCTGTGAACTGAAAGAGGGAAGCCTTGCCAGGAAAATTTATAATAAAGAGATCATTACCGAAAGACACAGGCATCGCTACGAATTCAATGGCGTCTATTTACAGCAGTTCGAGAAAGCAGGAATGATGGCCAGTGGTATTAACCCCGAAACAGGCCTCGTAGAAATTATGGAAATACCTACTCACCCATTTTTTATCGGTGTTCAATATCATCCGGAATTAAAAAGTACCGTAGAAAATCCATCTCCCTTATTCGTACACTTTATTGAAGCTGCAAAAAAATTTAATGAACAAAAAATATCTTCGAGGGCATCCGGTTTACAAAAAGAAATGAGTTAAACATTTCTAATAAACAAAAAGGTTGTCCTTAAGAATACTTCCAAAAATTTTGGGAAAAATATCTATTTTCACTTCAAATAATCATTCATGTTTTATATCAAAAAAATCACACTCATCCTGTTCATAGTATGCAGTTTCACCTGTATCGCTCAACCACCCAAAGGATTACATTGGTCCGAAGATGGCAATGGCTATTACAAAATGGAAAATGGAGGGATCACTTACAATACTCTACCGGATTTTTCTAAAGAAATGATTGTCACAAAAAATGACCTAACGCCAAAAGGGGCATCCAACGCTCTGAAAATAAGAAACTTCTTTTTTTCACCCGATCATAAAAAAGTATTAATTTATACAAACTCAAAAAAAGTATGGCGTTACGATACGAAAGGTGATTACTGGGTTCTGGATCTGTCATCACATACCTTAAAACAATTGGGTAAAGGATTACCTGAATCCTCTATGATGTTTGCAAAATTTTCCCCTGACAATACTAAAGTCGCGTATGTTAGCAATCAAAATATTTATGTAGAAGATCTTGTTTCCGGTAAAATAAACCAGGAAACCAAAGATGGTACAGACCATTTAATTAATGGAACATTTGACTGGGCGTATGAAGAAGAATTTGGTTGCCGGGATGGTTTTCGATGGAGCCCGGACAGTAAATCCATCGCATACTGGCAAATTGATGCAAGTAAAATCAGGAATTTTTTACTCATTGATAATACGGATTCCATTTATTCATTTACCAAACCGGTAGAGTATCCAAAAACAGGACAGGATCCTTCTTCCTGTAAAATAGGCGTAGTCAATATTGCTACAGGCAAAACGAAATGGATGGAAATTCCCGGCGACCCGATACAACATTACATCCCACGAATGGAATGGACCGTAGATCCGGGATCATTAATTGTGCAACAGCTAAATCGGAAACAAAATGAAAGCAATATCCTGGTTTGCGATGCACTTACCGGCAAAACAAATACGATATACACTGAATCAGATAAAGCCTGGATAGATATTAAAAGTCGCTGGAACGATGATGACCCAAGTGGATGGGATTGGATCAATAACGGAAAAGCTTTTATATGGGTAAGTGAGAAGGATGGCTGGCGCCACATTTATACCATAGGTCGTCATGGGAAAAATGAGACTCTGATTACGAAAGGGAACTATGATATCATTAGCATCACTGCCATTAATGATAAAGAAGGATATATTTATTTCATGGCATCTCCTGATCATGCAACTCAACAATATTTATTCCGGACAAAACTGGATGGATCCGGGATTGCAGAAAAACTCTCTCCTCAAGACGAAACAGGGACACATAATTATGAAGTTTCACCAAATGGCAAATTTGCCAATCATAATTTTTCAAATTTAAATACTCCCCCATTGAATGACTGGGTTGACCTTAGTACTGGTAAAACAATTAAAACAATCAGCAATGGCGATACAAGAGATTTTGGCGAACTCCCAAAAGCAGAATTATTTACACTAACCACAGCTGATGGCATTAGTATGGATGGATGGATCATAAAGCCCGCCAATTTTGACAGTACTAAAAAATATCCTGTTGTATTCTATGTTTATACTGAGCCGGCCGCACAAACGGTGACGGATAGTTATGGTAGTGCCGGTACATTTTTATATGCCGGAGATATGGCAGGAGATGGTTATATACAAATCAGCCTGGATGGCCGGGGAACACCGGCTCCTAAAGGTGCAGAATGGAGAAAAAGCATTTACAAAAAAGTGGGTATAATAAATATTCACGACCAGGCTATGGCGACAAAAAAAATAATGGAGTGGCCATTTGTGGATACCAGTAGGATTGCTGTTTGGGGTTGGAGTGGTGGTGGCTCCACTACATTAAATTTATTGTTTCAATATCCGGACATTTATAAAACCGGTATAGCTATTGCGCCTGTAGCTAATCAACTGACATATGATAATATTTATGAAGAAAGATATATGGGATTACCACAGGAAGATATGGCTCCTTACACTAATGGATCACCCATTACTTATGCAAAAAATCTAAAAGGGCATTTATTAATCATACATGGAACGGGTGATGATAATGTACACTATCAAAATACTGAGATGCTGGTAAATGAGTTAGTAAAATATAATAAACAGTTTCAAATGATGAGTTATCCAAACAGGACTCATTCATTAGCAGAAGGTCAGGGAACAGATTTACATTTAGTGACCCTTTTTACAAATTTCCTCCATGAATATTGCCCTGGCGGTGGCAGGTAGAAAATAATACCTGTAAAGTCATCAGCATACTTTACAGGCATTATTATAAAAATTTTGCAGTATGGCTTCTTTGAACATTTTTCAATTCAGCAGGCCTTCCAGAAAAAATAATTTCACCACCATCATCACCGGCTTCGGGTCCAAGATCTATGACCCAATCGGCGTTTTTAATAATGTCTATATTATGTTCAATGACAATGATTGAATGCCCTTGTTCTATGAGTGCATTAAATGATTTCAGGAGTTTATGTATATCATGAAAATGTAAACCGGTTGTAGGTTCATCGAAGATAAAAAGGATCTTTTCATTCATTTTTCCTTTACCTAAAAAAGAAGCCAATTTCACTCTTTGTGCTTCACCCCCACTCAAAGTGTTGCTGCTCTGGCCTAATTTAATATAACCAAGCCCGGTGTCCTGCAATGTTTGAAGTGATTTTGCTAATGCAGGTTGATCTTTGAAAAAAAGAATGGCTTCATCAACACTCATTTCCAATACATCATAAATATTTTTTGAATGATAAGTTACCTCCAATACATCTTCCTTAAAACGACGCCCCTTACAGGTTTCGCAAGTTAAATGCACATCAGCAAGAAATTGCATTTCCACCAATTGCTCTCCTTCACCTTTACAGGTATCACAGCGACCTCCATCCACATTGAAAGAAAAATGCTTGGGTAAATAACCGTTTTTCTTTGCTAAGGGTTGTTGGGAAAATAATTCGCGTATGGCATCATAAGCTTTAATATAAGTCACCGGATTACTACGGGAAGATTTCCCAATCGGGTTTTGATCTACCAATTCCACATGCGTTATTTCTTTAAAATCTCCGCTAAGCATTCTAAAATATCCTGGTGTTTCAGTAAAATCACCGAGCAATTTCTTCATTGCCGGATATAATATCTGTCTGACTAATGATGTTTTCCCACTCCCGCTAACTCCACTGACTACACAAAGCATATTCAAAGGAAAAGATACCGTTACATTCTTTAAATTATGATGTGAGGCATTTTCAATGCAGATATATTTCTTGTATTCCCGGAATGGATGATCCACCCACACTTCCGATGCGCCAGAAAGATATTTACCGGTAAGGCTTTGAGGGTTAACCATGATTTCAGAAACGGTTCCGCTCGCAATAACTTCACCTCCTAAATGAGCCGCCAAGGGACCCATATCTATGATATGATCCGCTTCTCTCATCATAAGATCATCATGCTCCACAACCACTACCGTATTTTTTTTATCTCGCAATTTTATTAATACCTGTATTAGATTTTGCGTGTCTCTTGAATGTAAGCCTATGGATGGTTCATCCAATATGTATAAAGAATTGGTGAGATTACTTCCTAAACTCCTGGTCAACTGTATTCGTTGGCTCTCCCCCCCACTCAATGAATTGGCAAGACGTTCCATGGTCAGATAGCCCAGACCTACATCCAGTAGAGTTTGTAATCGCTGAAATAATTCTATGAGAATACGTCTTGCAATCGTTGCATCAGTTTCATTGGGTTGAAAATCATTCAACCATAAATAAAAATCTTTGGCAGGCATCCTGCATAGTTCTCCTATATGCTTACCACCTATTTTTACATATAATGCCTCTTTCCTTAGCCGGTAGCCATTGCATTCGGGGCAATTGGTTCTTCCTCTGTATCGGCTGAGTAATACTCGATATTGTACTTTATATAAATTCTGCTCTACTTCCTTAAAAAAATCATGAATTCCATGTAAGCCACCTTTTCCCTTCCACAATAAGTCATACTGTTCCGGGCTCAGATCATGAATGGGTTTATGAACCGGGAAGTTTTCTTTTCTTGCATTTTTGATAAAATAGTCTTTCCATAATCCTAATTTTTCTCCTTTCCAAGGAGCTACGGCTCCATCATATACACTCAATGCCCTATTGGGAATGACCAGATCTTCACTAATACCCAAAACCTGGCTAAATCCTTCGCAGGTAGGGCAAGCTCCAAATGGATTATTGAAAGAAAATAAATTAGGTGAAGGCTCTTCAAAGACAATCCCATCTTTTTCAAATTTATTACTGAAATGCTTTAATGTTCCATTCACTACAATAAACATTTCCCCATTTCCTTCATAAAAAGCCGTAGAGACAGAATCTGCAAGACGATGCAGAACTTCCTCAGTCATATCACCGGTAATATACCGGTCTATTAATAAAAAGTACTCAAGCCCTTTCTTGAATGAAATATTTTTATTGATATCATTAGGACTCTTTTCTAAAAGATCTTCAATACGTAAAATTTCACCTTCCTTCTGATGATGATATAACCTGGCAAATCCTTTTTGCATTAATATTGATAATTCTTCCCTGATTTCCCGGTTTTGATGAAGCTGAAATGCTGATAATATCATCACCCTTGAATCTTTCGGTAATTTTTTTATAAAGGATAATACATCCTGGACATCATCTTTTTTTACTTCTTCTCTGCTAATAGGTGAAATTGTTTTCCCGATTCGTGCAAACAATAGTCTTAAGTAGTCATAAATTTCCGTCATTGTTCCCACTGTACTGCGAGGAGTTCGCGTGATCACTTTTTGTTCAATGGCAATTGCGGGGCATAATCCTTTGATAGAGTCCACATCCGGTTTTACCATCCTTTGCATAAACTGTCTTGCATAAGCGCTAAGGCTTTCTGCATATCTACGCTGACCTTCTGCAAAAAGGGTATCCATCGTAAGAGATGATTTCCCGCTTCCGGATACGCCTGTAACCACGATGAGTTTATTTCTTGGAAAGGCTACTGAAATATTTTTTAGATTGTGTACTCTGGCCCCTTTTACAAGGATATCATTTGATTTTGAAGAAAATGTGGAGAATTGGCTATCCTGCTTATTTCCTGTCTTTTTGTCTGATAATGTGTTCATTCTACTTTATGGCGCATTAATAAGAGAAAAATATTTGTTTAATTCACAAATATTTTACATCTTGCATAACCTTATATTGTTTGTAAATCGTATTTTCACAACCTATTCACAATATTACGCCTATAAAGTAAACTTTACTCAAAGCCTTTTCCAAAAAATTTTATAAAAATTGGCTTATGCTTTACCCTCAAAAAGCATCTATGAGAAAGTTGAATCATGTAACCGACACAGAACTTATCCTAAGTTTCCAGCGTGGAAACAGTTCTTCGCTTGAAGCATTAATTATGCGTTATAAGGAAAGAATTTTCAGCTCTATTTTTTTTATTGTAAAAGATAAATTTCTTGCAGAAGATTTATTCCAGGAAGCATTTGTACGCATCATTGATACCTTAAGAAGTAAACGTTATAATGAAGAAGGCAAGTTTCTTCCATGGGCATTAAGAATAGCACACAACTTATGTGTAGATCATTTCAGGAAAATCAAACGTACTCCGCCTATTGTTAATCACGAGAACCAGGATATTTTTGATGTCATTGTTGTAGTAAATGAAAATGCTGAACAAAAAATTATTCGCCATCAGACACATGAGAGAATGCATCGGATGTTATCTTCTTTGCCGGATGAGCAAAGAGAAGTAATTGTACTTCGGCATTTCGGCGATCTTAGCTTTAAGGAAATTGCTGAAATGACTAATTGTAGTATTAATACAGCTTTAGGAAGAATGCGTTATGGATTAATCAATCTCAGAAAAATGATGACTGAAAAACAAATTAGTTTATAAAATATTGTCATTCTGCAGTTCAGCTTGTTTTGTTGATGTATATCCCGATTGCTTGCCTGAACTTACTGACTGCAGAGTGACAGCCAAATAAAAAATCCCGTGTCATACGGGATTTTTTATTACTCTTTTTCAAAAGCTGATTTTACGGTATCAAGGTGCTGGATGAATTTGGCAATATCCGGGTCATACCCATATTTAACATCTGATAATGGTTTCCCATTCAAATCGAGGAACATATATAAGGGTTGCGCATTAAAGCCAAACTTTGAAATTTCATAATCAAGATTCTTTTCTCCTTCCGTATTAATTTTTTCATTTCTTGCATTGGTGTATTTTTCATTCTCCGGTAATTCCTGTGATTCATCTACATATAAACTAATGAGAACAAAGTTTTCGCGAATTCTTTTTAATACTTCCGGATCTTGCCAAACCTGTTGTTCCATTTTTCTGCAATTAGCACAGGAGTGCCCTGTAAAATCAAGCATCACCGGTTTGTTTAACGCTTTTGCGGCAGCCATTCCTTCATTCAAATCAAAATAAGCGGTAAGCCCAAAAGGAACACTTAATTTTTCTGTAAGTCTTTTTGGAGCAATGGCATTTCCCTTTGATTGATCTAAACTTATTGGATTACTGGTAAATTTATATTGCAAAGCATCCAGGTTAAAATCCTGAGTTGTAATAGGTGGAAGTAAACCACTTAGCGCCTTTAAAGGCGCACCCCAAAGACCTGGTAATAGATACAATCCAAAACTAAAAGTAGCTATTGCCATAAATAAGCGTGGCACACTCAAAAATGCTAATGGAGAATCATGAGAAAATTTAATTTTACCCAACAGGTATAAGCCCATCAAAAAAGCTATAACAATCCATAATACAAGGAAAATTTCCCTGTCTAATAAACGCCAGTGATAGATCAAGTCAACATTTGACAAAAACTTTAATCCCAAAGCAAGTTCTATAAATCCAAAACACACTTTTACGCTATTTAACCAACCACCACTCTTAGGTAGGGAATGTATCATACTGGGGAAAAAAGCAAACAAGGAGAAAGGCAATGCCAAACCAAGGCCAAAAGCAAACATGCCCAAAATGGGCGCTAAGGCTATACCCTGTGAACTGGTTTGTCCCAATAATGTTCCTACAATGGGTCCGGTACAAGAAAATGAAACAATGACAAGGGTTAATGCCATAAAAAATATTCCAGTGAATCCTCCTTTTCCTGCTTTGGAATCCGCCTTATTTGCCCAACTATTAGGCAATTGTAATTCGAATGCACCAAAAAATGAAATTGCAAACAGCATAAATATGAGAAAGAAGACCAGGTTTGATATGGCGCTGGTTGATATGGTATATAAAATTTTATCTCCGAAAATCAATGTAAGAATGATGGCAGGTATGGTATAAATCAAAATGATAGATATGGAATAGGTAAGTGCATTGCGCAATCCTTCTGCCCTTGATTTACTTTTTTTCAGGAAAAAACTAACCGTTACAGGTACGAGTGGAAATACACAAGGCGTAATAACGGCCAATAATCCGGCTGCAAAACAAACTAGAAAAATGGACCCCAGGGGGGTTGAGGAAGAGGCTGTCTTACCGGCTGCCTGCACAGACTCCAAACTGCTTATTGGTTTAACCGAAAAATTTTCCTGGCCACTGGGAAATGAAGAATCATTCCTGGCTAACCAGGAAAAACTTCCTTTAATATTCGAACTGTCTGTAATAGGAATATGTAGGTTATATAAATAGGTTACAGAATCTGCATACATCCTGAGATCCGCACCCATAGCAGAATCTTTGATTACTTCCATTTTTCCTTTCTCAATAGGGCTTTCATTCTCATGATAAGAGGAAACAATTGATGAGTCAAGTATTAATTGAGATATGAAAGCATCATCAGGGTTTTGTTTGATAGCGGAAAATAAACTGTTTCCTTTTTCAACTTTAGCATCTATTTGAAGTTGGCATATGCTGTCATTAATGAACTTCGCTGAAAAATGAAACTGCACAGGCTTGGTGTCTTGTGCAGAAACTATTTGAACGACAAACAAACAAATCAAAAAAAGGGAAAATTTCCTCATTCTTTCCTTTATTGAATTTTTATATCAAAAGGTACTTTCTTAGGAGGAAGGCATTGGTGATCATCACAAACCATAAATTCGATTGTTCCGGTAACATTTGTTTTCACATTTGATTTGAGTTTGACTGTTTGAACAAAAGTTACCTGACTGCTATAATACTTTACATCAATACCAAAATTAGGGTCTTTATATTTTTTTAAATTGCCAATTTCTTTTACACTCCCATCTTTGGTTACCAGGGGATTTGTTTTAAAAGTGATTGAAGTGGGAACCGGCCCACCGGGAGGCGTATTTTGCGAATACAAATGCCAGGGGTTAGCAAATTTTGCAACGAATTTAATATCATAGGTTTTATCTGCTTTTTTCTCTGCACTATAAGTCCATACAACCGGATCTTTGATCTGAGCATAAGTTACCCAGGAGAAAAGCAAAAGAACGCTTAAGGTGATTATTTTTTTCATCTTTTATTATTTTAGTTCATTTCAAAATATTCGAATAACCGGATGCCATCTGAATTTCCACATAATGGGTTGGAAGCTCTTTCAGGATGAGGCATTAAACCGATAACATTGCCGGGTTTATTTTTAATGCCTGCAATATTTCTTGATGCACCATTTGGATTTGACTCACTTGTCATTTCACCCGACTCATTACAATAATGTAATATGACTTGCCCATTACGTTCCATATCATCTAATATATTTTCATTTGCATAATATCTCCCATCTCCATGAGCTACAGGTATTTTATATATTTTATGGTCATTGCCTTTTAAATGTACATTTTTACAAATAAACTGTCGGTGTGCATTCATTAAAAGCGCTCCGGGCAATAATCCACTTTCGCATAAAATCTGAAACCCATTGCATATTCCCAAAACCCTGCCACCTTTATGTGCAAAGCTTATTACACTTTGCATCATAGGGCTAAAACGCGCAATGGCGCCGCATCTCAGATAATCTCCATAAGAGAACCCTCCAGGTAAGACAATACAATCACCCGTAGAGAAGTGCTTAATATCTTTATCCTTATGCCATAGAAATTCCACTTCTTTTCCAAGATCGGACTGGATTGTGTTAAAAATATCCCGATCACAATTTGATCCTGGAAAAACAACTACGCCAAATTTCATATTGATAAAATTATTTGCAAAGATAAAATTTGAAAATTGAATATTAATGTAAAATTATGTAAGCAGAAAAGGGGTGCATCCATTCAAAAGGATTCCTCTTACAAAGGCTACTACTATATTAAATACACAAAAAATTAAAATTCAATCCTGGCAAAACATAAATAACTTTTATACTGACAGGGGATAATCATTTCATTTACGCTGACTTGTTTTGCATACCGTGCTAAAAAGTCATACCCTTCGCCCAGGTCATGAAATGTGGCTTCCTTTGTAATTTTACCGCTGGTATTGATACTTTGATCACTTAACAGCCAATCTCTACGGTATAATTCATTGTATAAGAAATGAAATGAATTGTTTTCCGTGAATGTGCCGAAACTGATAAAGTTATCGGAGTTATCATCAAATTGAGATTTATGAATAACATTCATCCATTCCATATTCAACACGGAATCAAATGAAATCAGTGCAATATTATCTGCATAATAACGATTGATTGGGTTTGTCGTATTTCCCCATCTATCCCATGGATAATAATAGCCGTAATAGGGAGAAGTCCAGTAATAATTAGAATAAGGCGACCAATAAGGTGACCCGTATGCATAATCCCATCGGTTACTACTTATACCGCGGGATGAAGTATATTCAGATTCGGATGTTACAATAAAGCCACCATCCTGTCGCATAACTATATTTTGCAGGAAGAAATCATTAAACGCTGTCTTTGTGTTGCCTTCCAGTTTAGCATTTTCCCTAAATTCATCTGAAAATACGGTTTGTGCCGATTTGATTTCTTTTTGTTGATCTCGATTCCACAAAAAGCAGTACAGACCTTCGATATTGCCACGTCTTGTTTTTGAATAAAAAGAAGTTACCAGGTATTGGTGATTCACATTATCCACTTTTAAACGGGCGTCATCTAAATAAATTTTTGAAATATCAATTGCATAATGAGTTAATGAATCTTCATTGAATTGTTTTTGATATAATGACAGGTCAGAAATGTTCCCTCCCTGGGATGAGCCATTTGCTTCTAAAAAAATAATATTCCCGTCATTATCCAGGTTAAATTCAGTCAGAAAAACATTTCGATCACTAATTGGAACATACTCCGTATTCTTTTTTAAAGGGTGTAACATTTTATCAAAAATGGAAAAAGTAACCACATTCATGTCTTTCTTTTTGTTGATTTTTAATAACATGAATTTTTCTTTGTCTTCACTGCAAACAAGGGTATAAATTTTATTATTTGTAAATGTACTAATGGCCGTTGTATCAAGTTGTACGGGTTCCCCAATCATATTTGCATTCTCATCAAACATGGCAGCCATGTAATAAACAATATTCTTGCGCTGGTATTGGTACATAAAATAAAAATGATGCGGGTAAGCAATTACGTCAGTGCTAATAATCCTGTCTGGCAAAAACGTTAATTTCATCCTTTGCTCCGTTTTCATTTCCCCATTGAAAGATTGAATATAATAAACGCCACGATTAGTGGTATAAGTTAAGTAATGAGCATTTATTTTACCGATTATTTCAAAGCCGGTATTTCGAAAATCATCTTTCCCGGCGGATGAATAAAAAATACGTTGTGCATTTAAGTATCCAGCAATTCCGATAAAAATGAAAAAAAATAATATCTTTCTATTTAACATGCTATTGATTTAAAAGATTGGTGACCCTTCAACACTTTTAAGCCCATTTTCAGTATATAAAAATACAATAACTATTGCAAAAGGTTTTGATAAATTCTACTTTTAAAATGAATTATTTATTTCTATTTAGACCTATGGATTTTTTCTGTAGCATTCTTTTTCCTATTACTTTTGTTTTTAATTATTTGACTTCAATTGAATAAACAATTCAGTAAAGTTTCTGCGGCAGGTCTTGTAGTGGCATTAGGAATCATCTATGGTGATATTGGTACATCTCCTCTATATGTCCTTAATGAAATTATTACAGGAAGGGTAATCAATGAATCGCTTATATTGGGTTCTCTATCCTGTATTATTTGGACACTCACACTTCAAACAACTATTAAATATGTAATTCTCACTTTAAAAGCGGATAATAATGGTGAAGGTGGCATTTTCAGCTTGTATGCTCTGGTTCGCCGCCAAAAAAAATGGTTGGTTTACCCTGCCATGATTGGTGGCGCCGCATTATTAGCCGATGGCATTATTACCCCTCCAATTACTGTAACATCAGCTATAGAAGGGCTTCGTAATCTTGACTCATTTAATGATATTTCACAATCGACGATCATCTATATTGTTTTAGGGATTTTTGCCGTATTATTTTTTGTACAGCAATTCGGTTCTCATGCGATTGGCCGAATGTTTGGCCCCATTATGTGTATATGGTTTACTATGATGGCCATACTTGGAGCCAGCCATTTATTGGATGATATTTTTATTTTTAAATCCTTAAATCCTTATTACGCGATTGAATTGCTTACACAATACCCCAAAGGATTTTGGATTTTAGGAGCTGTATTTCTGTGTACAACCGGCGCCGAAGCATTATATTCCGACTTAGGTCATTGTGGTCGTGGAAATATCAGGATTTCATGGATTTTCGTAAAGACCTGCCTGATATTAAATTATCTCGGTCAGGGGGCCTGGTTATTAAGTAATTATGATGGGAAATTAATGGATCCCATGACGATGGATAAAATCAATAATGCCTTTTATGCAATTATGCCCGGATGGTTTCAGATTCCAGGTATTATCATAGCAACAGCTGCTGCCATTATTGCAAGCCAGGCATTGTTATCCGGATCTTTTACTTTGATATCTGAAGCATTACGATTAAATCTTTGGCCGAAAATGAGAATTAACTACCCTTCAGAGCAAAAAGGGCAATTGTATATTCCGGGTATCAATCTATTGCTTTTTATCGGTTGCTCAGGAATTGTACTCTATTTTCAGAAATCTTCAAATATGGGCGCTGCTTATGGTCTTGCCATAACCATGTGCATGATAAGCACATCTATCCTCTTTGCCAATTTTTTAATCAGTCGACGTACAAAGTCTTACTGGATTTATCTTTATTTAACGGTTTACCTGTCTATAGAAATTGCTTTTTTAATAGCCAATCTTGAAAAATTTCCCCATGGAGGATATGTGACGCTTGTGGTCGGTGGCGCACTCTTCGCGATAATGTATATTTGGTTCCGAAGCAGAAAAATCAAAAACAGATATGTAGAATTTGTGCGACTGGAGGATTATTTACCGATGATCCAGGAATTAAGTAATGATCGCACTGTACCAAATTATGCGACTCATCTGGTATATATGACCAGCGCAAATAACCCTAAGGAAATAGAGCATAAAATTTTATATTCCATATTAAATAAAAAGCCCAAGAGAGCAAATATATATTGGTTTGTACATGTGGACACATTGGATGATCCCTATACTTGCGAATATGTTGTGGATCACATCATCCCAAATGATATCATACGTGTGGAGTTCAGATTAGGTTTTCGGGTGGCACAAAAAATCAACTCCATGTTTCGACGTGTTGTTGCAGATTTAGTAAAGAACAATGAAGTAAACATTACCAGCAGGTATGAAAGTCTGGAAAGGAACAATGTTGTGGGCGATTTTCAATTTATTGTAATGGAAAAATATTTAAGTAATGACAATGACCTTCCATTTTTTGAAAAGATCATTATGAAATTACATCTATGGCTCAAAGAAATCAGCCTCAGTGAAGAACGAGGATTTGGTCTTGATCCGGGTTTTGTAACGGTAGAGAAATTTCCACTTATTATATCCCCTGCATCCAATATTCCATTAAAGAGAATTTTGCCTGACGTGGAAGAATAATGCTTTGCCTGTTTAATAAGGTTTAAACAAAATATGTAGCTTTTTTCCTACGCTTGTGCTGATGGACCACCAAAATTCAAAGGGATTTCTACCTGCTCAATATCCTTTATTTGTCCATTGGCCTTTTCATACCGGTCAATATTTTCCTGGAGTGCACGCATAAAACGTTTGGCATGCATTGGAGTAAAAATGATTCTTGATTTTACTTTACTTTTCGGTGTTCCCGGCATCACATTGATAAAGTCTATTACAAACTCAGAATGACTATGTGTAATAACTGCTAAGTTGGCATAAGTACCTTCTGCGACTTCTTCGCCAATTTCTATATTCAATTGCGGCTGTTGACCTGGAATCGTTTCTGACATGAGCATTCAATTTCTACAAAAGTACGATCCAAACCTATTCTGATATTAGATTAAAACAATGAATATGATAAAAAATTAATAAAACAACCTCTTTTGATAGGTCAATTGCAAAAAAAAGAGGCTGCAAAAGCAACCTCTCTTTTGATAAAAAATACAATATTATCTTGGCCCTGTGTACACCAGTGTATCTGTAAATACCCTGTCTCCACCAGTGGATGTATACATCCATTGAGCATATATAGTTTTTGTGGCAGGATCATAATGATTATCATAAGTTGGATCCTCATGTTCTCCAATTGCAGTATTGGTAACGGTCACAGAATTATCATCATGAATAGTATATGTTGGTTCATAACCACCTGGCAATGCAGATCCTGATCCATTAGCCCATGGATGAGCAATTCCAAGGATTACAGCGTTTGCACTAACTGTAAGCAAAGGCACATCAGTATATGGGCCAACTGGTCCGGTAAGTACTGGATTCGTTGGGTGTGCAGTAGCCCCTGTTAAAGTGTATAAGCCATCATAAGCATTTCTTGCTGTGATTAAAACAATCATGCTTTTTCCACTAGCCTGAGCGCCAGCATCAGTAATCGTTAATCCTATTGCAAATTGAACACCATTATTTAATAACTCATCAATATTGATGCTAAGATCTCCGGAGCCCACATGTGAACCGGCAGGGATGGAGAAACTGCTTGGAATTGTAAATGTATTGTCTGGAGCAACTGGAATAGCAGTTCCATTAGCTAGATTATAAGCATCAACTACACTTGGGTCTACTTTTACATTAACATCAATAGCGCCATTTCCTGAACCACTATAAAAAACGTTAATCGTCGTATCAAATGTAGCGGAACCACCCGGAATAATATCTAATGAAAGGGGTTCAGCCAGGCTATAGCCAAAGCTAGTTGCCGGAGCTGATCCATTTCCTGCTACTTCCAGCCAGTCTTTCTCTTTTGTACAAGAGAAAAGCAGTACTGAACTCAGCAATAAAAATGATGAAAGTACTTTTTTCATATTATTTGTTTTAAATTTTATTTTAATGAAGCCCATAGGATCTTTAAAGTTTAAAAATCCTATGGTACTTTCATTTTGTTGATTTTTTAGATTAGATCATATTAGTTTTTATCCCACCACATCCGGGCATATTGAGAGTTTGCTCCATCAGGACCTGTAAAGATTGCTGATGCTGCTGCTGCATTATCCGGGTTAAGGGTTAACGTATTTTGACCGTAAGCCATCCTACGAGGAATGCCATAAGAGTTCGTAGCTCCTGGAGCAGGAGTTAAAGCCGGATAGCCGGTTCTTCTCCAATCAGCCCATCCTCTTCTACCATTAGGATAGTGTGTAATCCATTCCTGTGTAGCAATTTTCTTAATTTCATCACCACCGGCTAAGGAAATATTTGGTAATGCCATATATGCATTGAAATCAGATGCATTATAAACACCATTCAAAGTCCAGCTGTCCTGAATTCCGGATTGGTATAAGGAAGAAGCATTTTCACCTGTCCATCCCATTTGTGCTGCTTCAGCACGTGCCAGGAAAACTTCCCCTGAAGTTAAAATATAGAAAGGGTCATTTACAGAAGTGGCCGTACCTTGAAACAATCTTGCCCATGTAGGATTTGCATTACTGAAAGCAATAGCATTATCCCTTGTTAAACCATAAGGGAATCCAACTGTGGATGAAGCCCAAACATCAGCTCTTTTATCATTATTTGACAATAAGCCATCAAGGAAAAATTTAGAAACGGCATAGTCTTTCCTTAAAGTTACATTGTAATAATTGTAAACAGGGTTCGGAAAGTTCCCATCAGGATAATCTAATTGAGCAGTTTCACCGGTGCCAAAAACGCCATCTTTTCCATTTAAAGCATTATTAAATTCAGATTTACCTTGCCCTGCATCTACTTTAGATAACCTTAAAGCAAGCATTGCATGCAATGAATTGGCAAACTTACGCCACATAGTATTATCACCATTATAGATGATATCTCCACTCATAGCCTGACCAGCATCATCTAACTGATTTACAGCTTCTGATAACTCTTTGAAGAAATCAGGATAGATTTCTGATTGCTTATCAAATGGAACGATACCATTATCCAGTTTTAAGGCCTGGAAGTATGGAATATCACCATAAGAATCCGTCAAAAGAGCAAAAATATAGACCTTCAAAATTCTAGCTATCGCAATTTGATTTGCATTAGCACCACTAGCTGCTGCTGCCGCTGCAGTTGCAGGGTCAGAGTTGTAGTTGATAATAGTTTGCAAATCCATTAAACGACCTGCATAGTATCCATCCCAGTTGGGTTGTTGCCTGGAATAGCAGGAGGCATCCGTATATTGTGTTTCAGAATAATATTGACAATACAGACCTGAAAGGGTCGTAATTCCACCGGCGTCCCATGTATAGTTGCCTAATCCAGACTCAACATTTGTTAATAATGCGGAGGTAATTGGGCTTGTTGTAATTCCCGGATTCTGGTTTACATTTCCAAAATCTTTGAACTTATTACAGGAGGTGAAGCCTGCTCCGGCTAACACCATTCCTGCTAATAAGATTACTTTATTTTTCTTGTTCATTTTCATTAGTTTTTAGAGATGTTAATTAGAAATTCAGTTTTACATTGAAACCAATTGACCTTACTGGAGGCAGGTTACCATCTTCTCCATAAACACCTGATATTTCAGATGGGTCAAAGTTCTTGCTATCACTGTAAATGATCCAAGGACTGCTTGCAACTGCAGAAACAGTAGCACCTTTTAACCACTTATTAGTAAATGACCAGTTCTTAACCGGAAGGTTGTAACCAAGGCTTACTTCACGTAATTTAATGTAAGACAATTTGTGAATAAATGGAGCAGCGATCTTAGATCCATAAAATTGGTGGAAATAGGTAAAACCATCTACATACATATCAATGGGTGTTTTACCATCAACAGAGCTAACACCTACTACATGCACACCACCACCTTCTGATAATGGGTCACGTACATTTGCACCACGATCATTAGTCTCAGCAGTATAATCCAGCAAACCGGAATACATACCCCAGCTTTCTGAAAGTGAGAAGAAATGACCTCCGGATTGGTAATCCAGACTGATATTCAAATTGAAATTTTTATAGGTCATTAAGCTTTGGAAACCACCGGTCAATTTCGGCACAATACTTCCCCATGAATAGTTAGGATCACCGGTAATGTATAAGCCTGTATTTGGATCAATCTCCGGTTGGTTGTTTTCACCTAAAATAAATCCACCACCTTGTAATTGTCCCCAATCTTGATTTAATACCTGGTATGCACTTGCATAACGGCTACCAAAAGAACCGATCCATCCACCTGGTTGGATTTTATCCTGACCTTCAATTATTTGAGTAACAGGATTATTAATTAACCAACCAACAGTTTTTGTAACTGACCAGCTAAAGTTTTTATTATTGATAATCTTTCCATCAAATGTAAATTCTAAACCTTGTCTTTTAACTGAAGCAGCATTTACAGTTTTTGAAGTAACACCGCTTTCTCCCGCAACTTGAATGCTTACAGGTTGATCATCCATTTTCTCATTATAGTAGTTCACGTTCAAACCAAACCTGTTTTTCAGGAAACGAAGTTCCACACCGCCTTCAAAACTTGTAATTAATGATCCTCTCAGAGCTGGATCCGGGATATTATCCGGGAAACTCATTAAGAAGTTACCATTGTAAGTATTTGAAGCTACACCATATCCAAAATTAGTAGCATAGATTCCTAAGTTCAAAGGTTTCTTGCCCCAGCTACCGTACACTTTAGTAAATGATAACCAGGAAATTTTGTCTTTAAAGAATTCACTTGGAGTAAATGCCATACCTACAGAAGGGTAGAATAAGCTATTATCGCCAGCAGGAAGTGTAGAAGAATAATCCTGACGCAATGCAAATGTTGCACTCACAAACTTTTTATATTCCACAGAACCGGAAGCAAACCAGGAGTTTGTTTGTTGTTCTAACCTGGTATTTGAAAATCCGGGATTATCTTTTGAGTTAGCAATACTGTACAAATATGGCACTTTTAACCCATTGGTTGTAGAGGCTTCATTATCTTTGCGAATATATCTATTCATATCTCCACCCACTAAAGCAGTTACACCCAAATCATTATTAAAAAAGCTTTGATTGTAATTGGCTACTAATTCATAGTCCGTAGTACTGTAGTTATAATTTCCTGTAGCATAACCGGCAATAGTACCTGTTTGACCACCACTCGCTTCAAGTAATGAAGTAGTTATATTTTCATAATAGGAAACAAATTCATCTCTCCTTACAGTACCTTTTACGCTTAAGTTATTATTTATTTTCACTTTCACGTAAGTATTACCATAAAGGCGATCCCTGCGTTGGTTATTTTGAATATTGTCCTGGTAAGCATAGAAATTATACCAATAGTTAGCCTTATAAAAACCGCCTGGATCAGCGGCACTGTAACCATCAGGATTTGCGCCCCAGTTCCAAGTATTAACTGTTCCAATCGGTGTTGGATAATCTTTCAATTGCCTCATCAAATTTAAATCCAGGTCACGGTGGTTCCATTGACCAAAGTTACCGGATGAGTTGTTAGCATACCCATCATCAAACTCACCATTAATTTTTTGTGTAGTAAAGGTCAGGTCAACACCGGCAGAGATATACTTATTTAAGTCAAAATCTGCTGCAAGAGTCAGTGTATTTCTGTCACTCTTAGAATCAGGAATCAAACCAGCAATATATTCCTTAGAATAGCTCATACGCACATTGTAACCATCTCCGCCTTTAGCGAAACTTACATTAGAATTGGTATGATAGCCATGATTCCAGAAATCGCGAATATTATCGGGTTGAGGAGTTAAGGAAGCGGTTTTATAGGAATAAGGAGTACCCGGTACAAATGCATACCAAGGAATATATTCCTGGCCAAGCATTCTTGGTCCCCAGCTCGCATCATCAGTATAGTCAGGGAAACTCTTTCCGTCCAGTGCCTTCCATTCTTCAGGATCGCCTGGTTTCCAGGTATATACTGTTAAATGATCAACACCGCCACCGGCGTATTCATTTTGAAGTTTCATTAAACGGCTCACACGGTCAAATGTTACCCCTTGGCTTATTGTAATACTTTGCATACCCACAGAACCTTTCTTTGTTGTAACAACGATAGCACCATTAGCAGCAGCACCACCAAATAAAGCGGTAGCATTTGCACCTTTAAGAACTGTAATTGATTCTACGTTGTCAGGGTCAATATCATAGGAGTTTCCAATAATAGTACCGTTTACTACAAAAATTGGACCCACATCACCACTCAATGCTAAACCTCCACGAATACGAGCAAAAGACTGGCTGGACAATTTCGTGCCGGATTGGCTACGGAACTGTACACCGGCTACTTTACCCACCAATGCGTCATTCAGGTTGGTTTGCGGGATAATATTTAACGCGTCAGATTTAATCACCTGGGCGCTAAATGGGGTAGTCCTTTGTTCCTGCTTTACACCAAATGCTGTTGTCACAATCACTTCAGAAAGTGAAGCATCTGTTGATTTTGAAAGCTGGATAACCAATCTGTTGTTTTCATCAGCAACAACATCTTTGGGCATATATCCTACTGAACTAACAGTAAGTACAGTGCCATTGGCTACTTTAATTAAAAATGTACCGTTGGCATCAGCAGATACCCCGGTTTTGCCATTCTTCACTTTAATCGAAGCGAATGGGATGGCTTGCCCCTGTTCATCGGTAACTTTACCGGAAGTAGTTTGGGCCTGCGCATATCCTACCCAAAAGGTAAGCATCAGCACAGAAAGTAATACTACAAGTTTTCTCATGTGACTATAGTTTTTAAAATTTGCGGACAAATGTAGGGAATATGAACATACCGTTAAAATAAAATCAACGAGATGTTAATTCCCCATTCACTTTACAAAGACAATTTACCGGCAATTTTCGCTGCCTACAATGTTAAAATTTTTTAAATAATATACATAACATATTGATTATAAAAAATTTATATCAAATAAATTACTGGATTGAAAATTTACTTTGACCTTTTTCAACAGCCAAAAAACTTTTAAAAAAAATATATCAAAGCATAAAAAAAAATTATTTGTTTCGTTAAATAACAGTATAAAGATGGCAGCTTACCTTTGGCCGCATGTTATTAGAAGGCAAAAGAGTATCCTTTCTTTATAAGGAACAATTGAAAAAAGAAGTTGACGCATTGCTATTAAATGGCAAAAGACGCCCCCATCTTGCGGCCATTTTAGTTGGTCATGATGGAGCCAGTGAAACATATGTAAATAGTAAAGTTAAAAATTGCGCAGAAATAGGTTTTACATCCACCTTACTCCAATTAGAAGAAAATATTACTGAAAAGGACCTGTTAGAGAAAATAAAAAAATTCAATGATAATGAGCAAATAGATGGTATTTTGGTACAATTACCTTTACCAAAACACATCAATGAACAAAAAGTTATTGAAGCTATAGATCCCGAGAAGGATGTTGATGGATTTCATCCGCTCAATGCAGGCAAACTCGTACAGGGCATTCCCTCTTTTATTTCTGCAACACCGTATGGCATTATGCTTTTACTGGAATATTACCAAATAGAAACCAAAGGAAAAAATACGGTGGTTATTGGAAGAAGCAATATTGTAGGCAGACCCATGAGTATTTTGTTAAGCAGTAACAGACCTTTTGGGAACAGTACGGTCACACTATGCCATTCACAAACAAAAAATTTGGAAGAAATTTGCCTGGGGGCAGATATTATTGTTGCCGCACTGGGCAAGCCCGGTTTTATACATGCCGATATGGTAAAAGAAGGTTCTGTGATTATAGATGTTGGAATTACACGTGTACCTGATTCAACAAAAAAGAGTGGATACCGGCTACAGGGTGATGTGGATTTTGAAAATGTTTTTCAGAAGTGTTCTGCAATTACTCCAGTTCCGGGCGGTGTAGGTTTAATGACCATAACGGGATTATTAAAAAATACTATGCAAGCTTACCTTTCCAAACATTCATAAAGCTTTTCAAAAGAAATCAACTTCATGCCAAATTCTTCAGTTCTTCCGGTAATGGAAACCTTTTATTCTATTCAGGGTGAAGGTTATCACCAGGGGAAAGCTGCCTTTTTTATCCGACTTGCCGGATGCGATGTGGGTTGTACCTGGTGTGATGTGAAAGAAAGTTGGCAAGCCGACAAACATATCCGTAAAACATGCAAACAAATAGTTGAAGAAACAAATACTTTTTTCAAACAATCCTACAAAGATTTACCTGAAAATGATTTATCCAGAATTTGTATCATTACCGGTGGTGAACCTTGTATGTATCCTTTGAATAAACTTACTACTGCATTAAAAAAATACGATTACCGTTTACACCTTGAGACTTCAGGCGCTTATTTAATAACAGGAAACTTCGACTGGGTCTGCATCTCACCAAAAAAATTTAAACCTCCGATAAAAGAAAATTTACAATTAGCCAATGAATTAAAAATGATTGTTTTTAATCATCATGACTTTTTATGGGCAGAAGAATTTGCAAAACAAGTTCCTAAGAATTGCGCTTTATACCTTCAGCCGGAATGGAGCAGGGAAAATAAAATGTTGCCTTTCATTATTGATTATATAAAGGAAAACCCCCGATGGGCATTAAGCATCCAGCTACATAAATACGTTCATGTCCCCTAAAATCCTTACTGGAAACACATCACAAAATTTAGCTTCGCATTTTTTTAATTTTAATTATCTTTCCAATTACACCAAGCTTTTAAAGCAGATGTATTATCTAAATAAAATATTCATTCTTACTTGTATATTATTTTTTTCAAAATTGTCCTACAGCCAGGTGTATGATCCTGAAAAAATAAATAAAAAAGCTATTGAAGTGTATTCGAAAGCCATCGAAGAATTGCAATACGGCGAAGTAAAGAATGCCATCCCTTTGCTTTCCAAAGCGCTAGAATTGGACAAAAATTATGTAGATGCCTATTTATCTTTAGCGGGTGTTTATGGAGAATTGAAGAACTACAGTAAAAGTGTAGAGTTATATAGTATAGCTCAACAAAAAGATACCGGTTATTTCAAATATTATAAACTGCCTTATTCCATCAACCTGGCAGGCTTAGGAAGATTTGATCAGGCCCTTAAAATGGTCCGGGAGTTTCTTCTTATTCCAAATCTGGGTGAAAAAAGTATAAAGAGTGGGCAATACCGGCAATCTACATATCAGTTTGCCATTGACTTTGCAAAGAATCATCCTGATACGTATCTATTTTCACCGGAAAATTTAGGCGATAATGTCAACACTTCTTTCTCCGAATATTATCCATCATTCACTATAGATGACAGCATTCTTGTTTTTACGCGACGCGGAGATGGAATTCGCGAAGATTTCATTGAAAGCGGCATTTCCCGGGATGGGTTTAAAAAATCAGTACTTATACAGGGTACCCTGAATGAGCAACCTTCAAAAGGAGGTATCAATATTTCCCAGGATGGGGAATGGTTGGTCTTTGCCGGGAACTTCGGGAATCAGGGTTTCGGTGATTTTGATATTTATATTTCATATAATACACCTGGCGGCTGGAGTGATCCGATAAATTTAGGTCCTAATATCAATACGGATTTTTGGGAAAGTTCTCCCTGCTTAAGCCCCGATAAAAACACCCTTTATTTTAGCAGTAACCGACCGGGCGGTTTTGGCGGAAAAGATTTATATGTGAGTCACAGAAAACAAAATGGTACCTGGAGCAAAGCAGAAAATATGGGCGCTTCGGTAAATACTGCGGGTGATGAGCTGGCCCCTTTTATTCATGCAGATAATCAAACTCTGTTTTATACTTCTAATGGTCTTCCGGGATATGGAGGGACGGACATTTATGTCATGAGAAAAAAAGGAAACGGGGAATGGGGAATACCTGAAAATTTAGGTTATCCCATAAATACCATAGAAAATGAAGGGAGCTTATTTGTGGCTTCTGATGGTATCACGGCTTATTATGCCAGCGACAGAGCGGATTCAAGAGGAGGCCTGGATTTATACAGGTTTACTTTACCTCAGGATACCAGGCCAATAAAAACCTTATATGTTCAGGGCAATGTATATGATTCGATCTCTAAAAAAAATATACCCTGTGCAGTTGAATTGAGCGATGATTCAACACAACAAATCATTACACATATACAAACAGATGAAACAGGATTTTATTTCATTACTTTACCTGTAGGAAAAAATTATACACTGACCGTTAACCGCAAAGGCTATTTGTTTTACAGCGATACATTTAACCTCCAAAGCAAAGAAGCTTTTACGACTGTAGTAAAAAATATTCCATTACAACCATTGGCTTTAAATGCTACTGTCATATTGAAGAATATACATTTTGAAACCAACTCTTTCCATCTCTTACCGGTTAGCCTTATTGAACTGGAAAAATTAGTGCAATTGATGCAGGACAATACTCAAATAAAAGTTCTGGTAAGTGGCCATACGGATAATGTTGGCGATAGTAAAGACAACCTGGTATTATCCGATCATAGAGCTAAAGCTGTAGTTGATTATTTAATACAAAAAGGAATCGATGCTAAAAGGCTTACCTGGAAAGGTTTTGGAGAAACGAAGCCACTGGCTACAAATGATACGGAAGAAGGCCGGGCAGAAAACAGGCGAACAGAATTTACCATAATGGGTATGGATTAATAGCTAAATGTTAAAGAATCCTGCATGAAAGAATAATATAGTGGTAAATATGGCTGTTTACATTAGTAAAAAATATTTATGGAAATAAATTTGCCGTTCTTTTTTCAACAAGTCTATTAAAATGGAACGGGAATTATTTTTACCATTAAGAGATACTTCTTTAACAAGGGAAAGGGTTAATGCGGAAATTGATGTTTTCAAAAAGATTCTTCCCATGATTGAATCTTTCCAGTCATTTGGCCGAACACACGATGTATTTGATTTTTATAAACGGAAGAAATTACAAAACAATAAAATAAAATCATCCCTTTATCATACCGGGTTCGAATACTCTACTAGATTCTTTGCCCTTTGCAAAAACTAAGAAACAGTCTTTACTTCAATACTCCCAACTCTTTGCCCACTTTTGTGAATGCTGCTATCGCTGTATCCAAATGTTGAATGGTATGTGCTGCACTGATTTGTACACGTATCCTTGCCTGGTTCTTTGCCACAACGGGGAAAAAGAAGCCGATAACATAAATATTTTCTTCCAGTAATTTTGAAGCAAATTTTTGTGCGATGAGCGCATCATAAAGCATTATGGGGACTATTGGATGAACGCCTTCTTTGATATCAAAGCCTGCAGCCGTCATGTTTTCCCGGAAATACTTTGTATTGGCTTCTAAGTTGTCTCTCAGTCCGGTTGTTTCAGTAAGCATATCAAATACCGCAATGGAAGCACCCACGATAGAAGGCATGACCGTATTAGAAAATAAATAAGGCCTGGAACGTTGGCGAAGCATTTCAATGATTTCTTTGCGACCGCTTGTAAAGCCGCCACTAGCGCCACCTAAAGCTTTCCCCAAAGTACCTGTAATTAAATCCACTTTTCCCATCACCCCTCTATATTCATGGGTACCCCTTCCTGATTTTCCAATAAACCCGGTGGAATGACATTCGTCAGACATCACAATGGCATCATATTTTTCTGCTAAAGCACATATTTTATCTAATTGCGCAATGGTGCCATCCATACTGAAAGATCCATCCGTTACAATGATCCTACTCCTGCATGATGCCGTTTCTTTTAATTTATTTTCCAGGTCATCCATATCATTATGGGTATATCTAAATCGTTGTGCTTTGCACAAGCGCACACCATCAATAATGGAAGCATGATTCAATGCATCACTGATAATGGCATCCTCTTCATTGAATAGGGGCTCGAAAACACCACCATTGGCATCGAATGCTGCAGCGTATAAAATAGTATCTTCCGTTCCCAGGAAATCGCTTATTTTCTTTTCCAGTTGTTTATGAATATCCTGGGTACCACAAATAAATCGAACACTGCTCATCCCATATCCATGCGTGTCAATGGCCTCTTTCGCAGCAGCAATCACTTTGGGGTGTGATGAAAGACCCAGATAATTATTGGCACAAAAATTCAATACGGTTTTCCCATTGACTGTAATCTCAGGGCCTTGTTCACTGCTGATGATTCGCTCACTTTTAAACAAACCGGCCGCAACAATCCCGTCAATTTCCTCTTTAACTCTCTGTACAAATTGCTCATTCATAAGATGACATTTTCTACAAATATACAAGCTGCCATGGTTTCCTCATAAAATCATATTCAACGTTTTTTGCCCAAAAAATAAAATTGTTTTAAAAAAACTGAAGATCATGTAACATATCTACCCTTGAAACGTATTATAGACGAATTTGCATTCCAAAACGACAAGAAGGAATTTATGACTGATAGAGATTACAATGATTGTGTACATCAATTTGCGGATAATGTATTTCGATTTATTATAAAAAACCTAAGGCATGAAGAAGATGCAAAGGATATTGTGCAAAGTGCATTTGAAAAACTGTGGATCAATAAAGAGTCTGTTGAAACGACCAAGAGTAAATCGTATTTATTTACCGTTGCTTATAATCAAATGATTGATCATTTGAGAAAAACAAAGAGAATACAATTAAAGGATACATTCCCGGATAAACCTTCGAGAGAACTACCGGTACATGACCTGAAAAAAAATTTACAAACCGCCTTGAATAAATTAAATGAAGTGCAAAGAAGCCTGGTCATGTTGAAAGATTATGAAGGATACAATTATGAAGAAATTGCACAGATTACGGGTTTGAATGGAAGCCAGGTAAAAGTGTATTTACACCGTGCGCGTCTCACCTTAAGATCTTATTTAGTGAGCCCTGAAAAAATTGTTTAATTTCAAAACAATGAACATGGAAACGATTAACAGAAACAATTATGAAGAATATTTCCTGCTCTATATAGATAAGGAACTTTCTTCGGATACTTATAAACTGGTTGATGAATTTATTCTGAAGAATCCTGACCTGGCACAGGAATTCCATTCTTTAATAGATACTAAATTACATCCAAGTCATACGATTTTATTTGAAGATAAAAATGCTCTAAAAAAACATGGCACTTTTATTCATACAGGCAATTACCAGGAAATCTCTTTATTGTATATTGATAAGGAATTAAGCAGTGAAGAAAATCAGTTTGTTGAAAATTTTTATCAGGAACAACCGGCGCTTCTCCCGGAATTGATGGCTTTACAAAAAACCATACTGCCTGAGGAGCACATCGTTTTTAAAGATAAAAAGAGTTTGTATAAATATGAGGGTAAAGTCTTTTTTATAGCCTGGAAAAAATGGGCCGCTGCTGCAGCAGTCTTGATTTTTATATTGGCTGCATGGTGGTATTACCCCGGAACAAAAAATGCTCCATTAACAGCGAAATCTGATCAGGTACATCCTTCATCTGTTGTTCCTCAAAATCCGCAAACTCAAGTAAAATCGCATTTAGCAGAAAATATTCCCGAAACAGACAAAAAGAATCAGCTCTTAAAAAAAGAATGGAAGGGACCAGGTCAAATTCAGAAAAAAGATTTACCTGAGAATCAATCTACAGCTATCCAGGTTGCACAACATATTTCTCCCAATCAATCCATTATTACAAATACAAAAAATGATGGTTCGGATCTTTTTTCAGAAAGAGAAAGATTACTTAATGAAAAAGAAACCGTAGCAGACAATAAAAATTATGCAATAACATCTGTTCATTATGATGAGGCACCCAATACTTTCCAGGTGGCTTCTTATAAAGTAATAAACACCTCACCTGAAGAGGATAATTCATTGGCCATAGGGACCATTTCACTGAATAAAGAAAAAATAAACGGGCTTTTGAAAAAAGCAGGTAGCCTTTTCCGTAAGAAACCTGCAACAGAAACAAATGAAAAAGATGTGAAGGTTGCTAATCTTAAAATCAATTACAATTAATATACACTTTTAACAATTAAAACAATGAAACAACTTGCATTTGCAATAGTGGCCATGCTGTGCCTGACAACTACCTTTGCCCAATCAGATACGATACCGTCCAATCAACCGGATACGATTAAAGTTGGCAATTTTATTATCATTAAAAAAGATAAAAAAATGAAAGAGGATAATGATAATACACAAATCAATATTTCTATCAATCCCGGGGATAAATCTTATTACAAAAAGAAACATAGTGCGATCAGTACAAACTGGTTAATCCTTGACCTGGGTTTTGCCAATCTGCGGGATAAAACTGATTATGGATCTGCAGCAGCAAACAATTACCTGCATTCAAATGGTGGTGCACCCTTTACCAAAGAAGACATGAAACTAAATTCCGGAAAATCATCTAATGTGAATCTTTGGTTTTTCATGCAAAAATTAAATTTAACGCAGCAGGTATTAAACCTGAAATATGGACTGGGACTGGAAATGTACAATTACCGTTATGATCAAAACATTTCTTATCACAAAGATCCCGCATATATCTTCCGGGACAGTGTTGATTTCTCAAAAAACAAGCTATATGTAGGATACATCACCATACCCTTGATGATCAATATTAATGCGACCCCGGGCAAAAGAAGTGGTTTTAGTTTTAGTGCAGGTGTAAGTGCTGGTTATCGTGTAGGAAGTAAAAACAAGCAAATCAGTGATGAACGGGGAAAACAAAAAATCCGGGGTGATTTTGACCTGAACCCCTGGCGATTTGCCTATGTAGCCGAAATGGGTATCGGGCCGGTACGGATCTATGGCAGCTATAGTATCAATGCTTTGCACCAGGAAGGCCTTGTTCAATATCCTTATGTTTTTGGCCTCAGGCTGAGCAACTGGTAAAAGAATTTTAAAAATGCCATCTCTGTTTCCCGGGATGGCATTTTTTTTTTGATAAAACATACGAACTCTTTTAAAAAATCGTTTTTCTAAAAAACAATCTACCGCAAAAATTTACATCACTATCTTAATCCATCTTCTGTAAATTTTTGTGAAAATGAAACGCCTTCTTCCCTCTGCCATTTTTTTATTCTTGATCGTCTTTTGCACATCTTTTCAGGATGTTAATGCTCCTGGTGAATCCTATTATATTGTTGTCTCCAAGAAAAAATATGAATTGAGTGTGTATGATCATAAAGGTTGGCTGGTAACCTATCCTGTTGTATTTGGCAGCAATGATCCAAGAGATAAATATATGGAAGGAGACAGGCGTACGCCTGAAGGTACTTTTACAATTATCAGTAAACGTATTCACGAAAAATGGGATCGGTTCTTATTACTGGATTATCCAAATGCAGATAGTTACAAAAAATTCAATGACCGGAAAGCTCGGGGTCTGATTCCTCAAAATGCAAGTATTGGAGGTGGTGTAGGCATTCATGGCACCTGGCCGCATGAAGGATATGCCATTGATCAATATCAAAACTGGACATGGGGTTGTATCAGCATGAAGAACCAGGATGTTGAAGAATTATTTCAAATGATACCCATTGGCACTAAAGTAACCATCAGGGAATAACTATTTAGTATTAAGAAAAGCGCTTACCGTAGCTGACCATTTGGAGAAATTATTTCTGCATATACTTTCATGGCCACAATTTTTATATATAACCAATTCTTTTTGCGAATGGATGTTTTGATAAATGTCGTCAATTTCTTTTTTGGTCACTTTATCATCATCTTCTCCCCATTGCAGTAATACGGGACATTTTACGGATTTTATGTATTCTTCGGGTTTATTACTAATGGCCCAATACCCATTTTCTACACTACCCCAAAATAATAATATAGCTGTAAGAGGTTCCACCGGCAATTTCATAGATCGTATTCGACCTTCTGCGGCATCCTTCATCGTACCAAATGGCGATTCAAGAATGATTTTTGAGGGTTGAATGTATGGATAATCATGTATAGTTTTTGTAATTGTTGCAGCTCCCAGGGAAACACCAAACATTGCAATATGGGTTTCACCACTTGCTTTGACAAAATCATATGCGGCCTTCACATCCCAGGCTTCAAAATAACCTATGGTACATGTATTTCCGGAGCTTTCTCCATGTGCACGGAAATCAATCATAAAAACATTCCAGCCCTCGTGATAAAAAAATGTTGCATCAGGGATGATACCGCTTCTGCAACTTCCATGACCATGAAACATTAGTAAGGTACCCTTAGGCTTCACAGAATCATTCTCAGGATGTTTCAAATTCCAACAGGCGAGCCGGATGCCATCTTCTGTCAAGATGGTTTCAGTGGTATGAGGTACAGATAAAGAGTCAACCACTTTTTCTTTTCTCACTTTTTCGCCTAGTATCAATGTATTTGCCTTTTGAAAAAAAGACATCTGCGAAAAATGTATCTCCGGAATATTGTCATAATAATGAGTAAAACGATAAGCCTGAACAGCACAAATCACATTCAATAAAATAAACAGTGTTCCCAGTACCCATAAAATTTTTTTAAATACAGGTTTCATCTTAAGTTGAAAAAGTTTCTTTGAATATTAATGTGAATGCAACGCTATTTCCTGAATACCCATATAATTCTGTAATACCTCCGGTAAAAGAATACGATTTTCCAGTTGGTTATTTTCTAAAATACTTGCAAAAATTCTGGGCAAGGCAAGAGAACTGCCATTAAGGGTATGTACCAATTTCATTTTCGAATTTTCATCACGATACCTGCATTTCAGGCGATTGGACTGGTAATTTTCAAAATTACTCACACTGCTCACCTCCAGCCATTTATCCTGAGCTGCACTGTACACTTCGAAATCGTAAGTTAATGCCGAGGTGAATCCCATGTCTCCGCCACAAAGTAAAAGAATACGATAAGGCAGTTTAAGCGAATGGAGTAATTGTTCTACATGTGAAACCATTTCATCCAGCGCCTCATAACTTTTTTCTGCTTCCGTAATTTGAACTATTTCTACTTTCTCAAATTGATGAACCCTGTTCAAACCTCTGACATCTTTACCAAAACTGCCGGCCTCCCTTCGAAAACAGGGGGAATAGGCTGTCATTTTTATCGGGAGCTCATCTTGTCTTAAAATCGTATCCCGGTAAATATTTGTAATGGGAACTTCGGATGTGGGTATCATATAAAAATTATCCTCAGGCATAAAATACATCTGTCCCTCTTTATCCGGTAATTGGCCGGTGGCAAATGCAGATGCTTCATTGACCATAAATGGTGGAATATATTCTGTATAACCGGCTGTCGCATTATAATCTAAAAAATATTGTATCAAAGCACGTTGCAGTCTTGCTCCGGCTCCTTTATAAAGTGGGAAGCCACTTCCCGTTATTTTGGCGCCGGTTTCAAAATCCACTATATCAAATTTTCTGATTAAATCCCAGTGAGGGAGTGCATTTGGGGCAAGAATTGGTTTAATTCCCCCTTCCCGTATAATCAAATTATCTGCAGCATTTTTTCCTTGCGGCACTTTCTCAGATGGCAGGTTTGGGATGGTCACCAACATATTTTTCAGTCTGATCTCCATTTTTTCCAGCTTTTCAGACAATGGCGTCAATTTACTTTTCAAAACGATGACCGACTCTTTGATCTCATTGGCTTTTTCAACTTCCCGTTTTGCCATTAATATGCCGGTCTCTTTAGAGAGTGTATTAATATTTCCCTGGATCTGTTCTTTTTCATTCAGAGCTACTTTTATCTGCTCATCTAATTCCAGGATCGTATCAATTATTTGTACATCATGGAAATTTCTTTTTAGCAGTTTCTCTTTTACTATTTTTGGATCTTTCCGAATAACCTGCAATTGCAACATCTAAACTTAAATTTGTGCAAAGATAAATGACCCTTTTTTAAAGTTTTAAATATCCCCTCACAAATGGATTATAAATAAATGGTAAAGCCCTATTTTCGCAACATGATTATTCAGGATGATTTGCAACAAAGATGGTGGCATCTTGAGATGAAACTCAAGGATCGCTTTGAGAAAAAACCGGATTTAGAAGCCATTTTATTTTTAATAGGAATCCAGGAAGTGGGTTTTCTACAAAAAAAGATTTCAAAAGAGCAAAAGCAAGACCTGATGCATGTAGCCATTTGCAGCATCTTATCCCCCGGTGGGTATTATAAAAAGACCGGGATAGATAAAGATGGATGGCCACAATTTGAACAATTGAAAGAACTGCCTGCCAACACATTAATGGAGCAGGAGAATTTTTTGAAAGATTTTATATTATTTTATTTTGAACAACAAGAATTTTAAATAATGAGAAACAGGTTAATATTTATTATGGCTATTTGTATTGGGCTAAATGGATTTTCCCAACCCGGAAAAACAAATACAAAGATTGTGCATAAGCCGGTCTTAGTACAAATCAGTACCAATTTGGGGGATATCGTCATCCAGTTATCAGATTCCACTCCTTTACATAGAGACAATTTTGTAAAATTAGTGCAAGCACATTTTTTTGACAGTCTTCTATTCCATCGCGTCATTCAGGGTTTTATGATACAAGGTGGCGACCCCGAAAGCAAATATGCGGATAGTACCGCTATGCTTGGTGCAGGCGAGGCTCCCGGAGACAGGATACCGGCGGAGTTTAATACCACATTAATTCACAAAAAAGGTGCTTTAGCAGCAGCGCGTGATGACAACCCAATGAAAGCCAGTAGTAACTGCCAGTTTTATATTGTGCAAGGGAAAAAAATTACGGATGAACAACTCAACAATATAGAATGTAATATCCGCATGGAAAATCCTTCTTTTTATTATACGGATGCACAAAGAAAAATTTATAAAACCTTGGGTGGCACTCCTATGCTTGATCAAAACTATACCGTGTTTGGATATGTAATAAAGGGCTTGGATGTAGTAGATAAGATCGCTGCACAACCAACGAATCAAAATGACAGGCCTCTAAAAAATGTGAGAATGAAAATAAAATTGCTGAATTAATTTTTCTCTTTATTTTTAATATCATTAACTGAAATCAAAAAACTCTAATATGAATTTCCCGGAAAATTTAAAATACACAAAAGATCATGAATGGATCAGGATGGATGGCGATGAAAATGCACTCATAGGCATTACAGATTTTGCCCAGGGTGAATTGGGGGATATCGTATATGTAGATGTAACAACCGTTGGAAAAGAATTAGCTGAAGGTGATTTATTTGGAACTGTAGAAGCTGTAAAGACCGTAAGTGACCTGTTTATGCCGGTTTCCGGTACTGTTTTAGAAGTCAATGCTGCATTGGAAAAAGAGCCTGAACTGATAAACTCAGATCCTTATGAAAAAGGTTGGATGATAAAAATTAAAATTGCCAATAAATCAGATCTGGATCATTTGATGGACGTTGCTGCATATCGTGACTTAGTATCTTAATCTTTAAGTATTTCAGTTCATCCATGTCTGAAAAAACTACATATAGTGAAGATGAACTGGTTCTGTATTTAAAACAAAGACAACAATCTGCCTTCGATTATTTGTATGAGCATTATGCCGGAGCCTTGTATCAAATGGTTGTAAGTATGATCCCGGACAAGGAAACAGCTAAAGATGTTTTACAGGAAGTTTTTATAAAAATATGGAACCAGGTTGAAACCTATGATCCTTCTAAAGGAAGATTATTTACATGGATGTTGAATATATCAAGGAATGCTTCCATTGATAAATTAAGGAATAAAAATTATAAGAATCAGCAAAAAAACCTTGCATTACCGGAAGACGTATATAAGGTTGGAGGAAATACTATCATAAATACTGATCAAATTGGTCTTCGAAAACTTGTACATACTTTAAAAGATGAATGGAAGCAACCTCTTGAACTTACTTACTTCCAGGGATATACGCAGGAAGAAATTTCAAAAATACTGGATTTGCCTGTTGGTACCGTAAAAACAAGATTGCGTGCTGCTTTAAAAGAATTACGTAAATTGATGATAACAGAAAAGTAAAGTGAATATTGAAGAATACATAGAAAGTGGGATTATTGAAAGTTATGTCCTCGGAATTGCTACACCGGAAGAAACAGCCAGTGTGGAATCTCTTTCAACACAATATCCTGAAATAAAAAAAGCCATTAAAGATTTTGAATTGCAATTGGAAAAAAATGCTTTTGAGCATGCAGTAACACCGCCCAAAGAAATTCATGATCTTTTACGGGTGCAATTAAAAGATGAGTTCCAGCAAAGCACCCTCGCCAAAGAATCAAAATCAAAAAGTGCCCCCACACCAACCATACAACAAAAGGTGCCAGGCAAAGTATTTAGTTTATGGAAATATGCTGCTGTTGCCTCAATTATTTTATTATTATCCAGTGTAGCGCTCAATTATTATTTCTATTCAAACTACCGGGATACAAAAAGTAATTATGACGCATTAGTTTTAGCCAATAATACCTTGCAGGCAAACAATAATTTATACAAAGCAAAATTCAATTCGCTTCAATCGAAACTCAAAATGTTGGAAGACCCGGATATGCGGGTAATACAATTAAGGGCCTTACCCGGAAAAGAAAGTAATACAGCCACAGTCTTCTGGGACATGAAATCCAGTGATGTATATTTAATGCCAACACTCACAGCGCCACCATCTGGTAAAGAATACCAGTTATGGGCCATTATAGATGGCAAGCCGGTAGATGCCGGGATGCTGCAAAATTGTGATGATGGTATGTGTAAAATGAAAAATATGGCCGGCGTACAAGCTTTTGCAATTACATTAGAAAATAAAGGGGGCAGTAAAACGCCTGATTTGAATGCAATGTATTTAATCGGAAAAGTTTAATAATCTTTCCATTTATTTACAGGAATTACCCAAAAAATTATCTGGATAACATATAATTAATTTTATCTGTCAATTTTTTTACTGTTGGAATCATAGCTTCCTCCAAAGCAAGCTGAATTGGTACGGCCGGTAAATTCAATGCACCCATCACTTCTACAGGTCCATCTAAATATTGAAAACAATGTTTGGAAATACGGCTTGCCAAAGCTTCGGCAAAAGAGTTATTTTGTTGTTCTTCCGTTAATACCAGGCAATTACCATGCCTCTTCACCGTAGCGAATATTAAGGCTTCATCTAATGGGTAGAGGCTTCTCAAATCAATAATTTCCACTTTCCCGGGAAAAGAGGCCGCTGCAGATTTAGCCCAGTAAACACCCATTCCATAAGTGATAATGCATAATGTTTGGCCATAATAAATTTGTTCATCACTTGCTTTCAATACTGGAATTCCTTTTCCTATCGGTAGAATATAATCCCTTGCCGGTTCTATGGTTTTAGCATCCTCTGTTCCCGGCACTTTACTCCAATACAATCCTTTATGTTCCAGCATGATTACCGGGTTTGGATCATAAAATGCGGCCTTCATCAATCCTTTCATATCAGCAGCATTGGAAGGGTAGCAAATTTTTATGCCTTTGATAGAAAGTAAAGTAGATTCAATACTTCCACTATGATAGGGCCCGCCACCACCATAAGCGCCAATCGGAATTCTTATGACTACACTAACCGGATATTTTCCATTCGTCAAATAACAGGATTTTGCAACTTCACATATCAACTGGTTTAATGCAGGGTATACATAATCTGCAAATTGAATTTCCACAATCGGCCTTAATCCCAAAGCAGATAAACCTGCTGTGGAGCCTACAATATAAGCTTCCTGGATTCCGGTATTAAAAACCCGGAGATCCCCAAATTTATCGCCCAATGTAGCGGCCTCACGAAAAACACCCCCCAGTCTTTTTCCAACATCCTGACCATATAAGAGCGCTTCCGGATGTTGTTGTAAAATTTCTTCAATCGCATGCATCGCAGCATCTACCATCACGACCTTTTCACCATGGACAGGATGCCTTACCCCTTTTTCTTCTACAATATTTGTTTTAGCAAAGACATGATTTGAAACTGAAGAAATGGGTGGATCCGGTGCACGCTGAGCCCGTTGAAATGCGTCTTCAGCAACCTTTATGGCTTCTACTTCAATCTGTGAAATTTCTTCTCTGCTAAATCCATGTGCCAATAATACCAGTCTTAATTTTGGATATGGGTCTCTCTTCCCTTCAGCTTCCAGGTCTTCTGCAGATCTGTAAAATTCTTTTCTTACACCACTGGTATGATGGCCCAATAGGGGTACAGATGCATGCACCACAACAGGCTTCCTTTCAGAACGTACATAATCAATTGCTTCTTGCATGGTCAAATAGCTTTCTAAAAAATCCGTTCCATCTATACTGAATTTTCTAAAGCCGGGAAATCCCGATGCATAATCATATGCATCCATGGCTCTTGCTTCTGTTCCTGTAACACTGATCCCCCAATTATTATCCTGAACAAGGTAGATAATGGGTAGTTTTTTTAAAACAGCAAATTGCCAGGCTTCACTTACTTCTCCTTCCGTAACGCTATTATCGCCCAGACTACAGATTACAACCGGGTTTTCTTTTCCAGGCCCCTTTCTTAGTAAGGCAGAATGGGTATTTTCCATAAATTGAATTCCCTGTGCAATACCCGTTGTAGGTATGGCCTGCATACCGGTTGCACTACTTTGATGAATGATTCGTGGAAATTGATCTGACCTGCTTGAAGGATGACAATAATAAGACCTGCCTCCGGAAAAAGGGTCGCCCTCTTTTGCCAATAATTGTAACATCAACTGGTATGGCTCGAAACCCATTGAAAGCATCAGGCTATCATCTCTATAATAAGGGCTGACATAATCACAGTTCAACAGTTGAATACCGGTGGCTATTTGGATTGCTTCGTGACCTTTTGAAGTTGAATGCACAAATTTGCAAATGGATCTGTTCTCTTCATATAATTCAGACATTCGTCTTGCAGTAGCCATGAGACGATAGGCTGTCGTAAGTAAATTAATATCAAACATGTGCAAATATCCGATTCTGCAGGTAAATGAAAAAAGATAAAAGACTATTTTACTTCCAATTCGAAAAGCTGATCATTCCCTATAAATCCTTTCAGATTATCCCCAACCACACATTCCCCCACTCCTGCAGGTGTTCCGGTAAAAATAAGATCACCAATATGTAATGCTATATATTGAGAGATGTTTTGAATAATTTTACCCACGGAAAAGATCATGT
>Ga0116193_1000248_pt1 | contig 52691 bp, 39 predicted proteins | sample AD_UKC115_MetaG_FD_89892 | JGI IMG/M metagenome (GOLD analysis project Ga0116193, IMG submission 89892) | Active sludge microbial communities of municipal wastewater-treating anaerobic digesters from Hong Kong - AD_UKC115_MetaG | ecosystem: Engineered > Bioreactor > Anaerobic > Digestate... | reverse complement strand
GTCCAGCACGCCCTGGTCGCCCTCCCAGCGGCAGTCCATCACCACCGTGAAGCGGCGCACGATCTGGCCGCTGCGGTCCTGGAATATGCCGTGTGCATCCACCACGCCGTTGAAGTAGCGCGCCAGGTCCAGCACCGGGCGCTCCTGGGCATAGCCTTCCAGCGACTGGCTGGCGCAGGCACCCAGCCACAGGGGGGCGCTGGCCGTGGCGGCAATGAAAAGGCGGCGTTGCATCACAAACTCCTTGGGGCCAACAGGGCCGTGGGCGCGGCGCGCGGCCGCAGGATCAGCAGGTACAGGCAGGCGGCGGCCAGCAGCTTGAGCGCGCAGGGCAGCACGGCGTAGGCCAGGGTCAGCGGCAGCAGCGCGTCTTCGCTGCGTGCGCCGGGGGCGTAGCCCCACAGGCCCAGCAGTGGCAGCGCCAGTCCGGCGGCCAGCGCCAGGTTGAGCTTGGCCGCCAGGTTCCACCAGCCAAAGTAGGCGCCGCCCTGGCGCGCATCGCCGCCGTCCTGCGCAATCACTCCGGCCAGCAGCGCGCCGGGCAGGGCCAGGTCGGCGCCCAGGGCCAGGCCCGAGAGCACGCACACCAGCAAGAAGGGCCAGGCATCGCCCGCGCCCAGCGTGGCCGCGCCGATGAACACCGCCACCGACAGCAGCATGCCTGCCAGCCAGGTGCGCGCCAGCCCCCAGCGCGGTACGGCGCGCAGCCACAGCGGCATGGACAGCGCCGCGCTCAGAAAATACGCACCCAGAAAGGCGCCTTGCACGTTGGCGGGCAATTGCAGCCGGTCATCGATGAAGAACAGCACCAGCGTGGCCGGTATGGCACTGGCAATGCCGCTGGGCACGAACACCGCCATCAGGCGCCGAAACGCCGCCTGGCGCCAGGGTTGCCAGAGGGCGGACCAGGGCATGGCCGCACCCGCACTCGGGGTCAGCGCCGGGCGTGGTGCCCGCGCCCAGGCCAGCCACCCGGCTGCCAGCAGCACGGCAAACACGGCCACCAGTGCACCTACCCCTGCCAGCGATGACAGCACGGAGGCGAGTACCACGCCCACCAGCGCAGCCGCCTCGCGCCAGGCGACGATGCGGCTGCGCTGCGCCTCGTTGCCGCCCAGCAGTGCGCCCCAGGCCTGATGCGCGATGCTGACCAGGCTGTAGGCCAGGCTGGTGACGAGCAGTGCCGCCAGCGCCCAGGCCGCCAGCGCCTGCACACCGCGCACGGGCGGCAGGAACAGTGCGGCCAGGCCCAGCGCCAGCACCGCGCAGGCCAGCGCAGCAGCAGTCAGCAGTGCGCCGTGGGAGCGTGCCAGCAGCCGGTCGCTCCAGCGCCCCAGCAGCGGGTCGGTGAAGGCGTCGAACAGCCGCGCCGCCAGCAGCACGGCGCCCAGCGTGGCCAGGGGCATGCCGTACTGGCTGGCGTAGTGGTGCGGCAGCAGCACGTACAGCGGCAGCGCCACAAAGGCCAGCGGCATGCCCAGCAGGCCGTAGTGCAGGCCCTGGGCGGTGCTGAGCGTGGTGGTGGCGGTCATGGGGGTGGACTCTCAGCCTGGCCTCAGCGCGGCAGGGCCAGCAGTGCCTCGCGCAGTGCGGGCTCCGAGGTTTGCGGCGCCAGCCAGATGCCCATGAAGCGCGCGCCAAAGGCGGCATCGGCCACGCTGCCATGGGGCTTGCCGTTGTGCAGAAACTGCACGCCTGCGCCGGGCCGGTACAGGCCCACCACGCGGTCGCCCGGCTGCACTTGCGGCAGTGCGGCGCGCAACTGCTGCTCCCAGCGCTGGGCCAGCGCCTCGTCCAGCGGCCCCTGGCGGCGCATTTCTTCGAGCGAGCGTCGGGCGATGGCAGCGGCGTCGAAGCCGCGCCGGTAGGTCAGCTCCAGCGCCAGCGGGTGGGCGGCCCAGTCCTGTGCATCAAACGCGGGTGGCACCCACAGGCGGGCGTGGTAGATCTCCAGGCCCCAAAAGCGCAGCACCCCTTCGCCCGCAGGCGCTGCACCGGCCAGTGGTGCGCTGGCCTGCACCGGCGCACTTTGTCCGCTGGCATGGGCGGTTTGCATGCAAAAAAAGGCTGTAGCGCTTATGAATAAAGCGGCAATAGCTATGAATTTCATAGCATTCTTGGGTGTCAGGGCTTGACCAGCGTGTACTGCACCACGTCGATGTCGCCCATGGCGAAGGCGGCCTCGCAGTACGCCAGGTAGAACTCCCAGATGTGGGCAAAGCGCTCGTCGTAGCCTTGCTGCAGCACCTGGGCGCGTTCGGCCACAAAGCGCTCGCGCCAGCGGCGCAGGGTCTCGGCGTAGTCGGCGCCAAAGGCAAACGCGTCTTCCACCTGCAGGCCTGCGGCCTGTGCCGCGCGGCGGAACTCGGCCGGGCAGGGCAGGCAGCCGCCGGGGAAGATGTACTGCTGGATGAAATCGGTCGAGCGGATGTAGCGCGGGAACAGCGCGTCGTCGATCACGATGCTTTGGATGCACGCCCGGCCACCGGAACGCAGCAGGCGCGCCACGGTCTCGAAGTAGGTCGGCCAGTAGTCCTGGCCCACGGCCTCGACCATTTCGATGGAGCAGATGGCATCAAAGGGCGCGTCGTCGATGTCGCGGTAGTCCTGCAGGCGCAGGTCGCCCTGCAGGCCCTGGCGTTGCAGACGCTCGCGCCCAAAGGCGAGCTGCTCGGTGGACAGGGTCACGCCGGTCACTTGTGCGCCGAATTCATCCGCGGCCTTTTCCGCCAGTGCACCCCAGCCGCAGCCAATCTCCAGCAGGCGCTGGCCCGGCTGCAGGCGCACCTGCTGCAGGGCGCGGCGCACCTTGGCGTGCTGGGCCTGGGTCAGGTCGCCTGCCAGGTCGCCCTGGAACCAGGCGGACGAGTAGTTCATGCTCGGGTCCAGCCAGCGCTGGTAGAAAGCATTGCCCAGGTCGTAGTGCGCCTGGATGTTGCTGCGGCTGCCGCGGCGCGTGTTGCGGTGGAGCAGGTGGCGCAGCCGGTACAGCAGCCGCCCGGCCCAGTGGCCATAGACCATGTCCTGCACGGCGTGGCGGTTGGCGATCAGCAGCTTGAGCAGGTCGGTGAGCTGCGGCGTGGTCCAGTCGCCCGCAAAGTAGCTTTCGGCAAAGCCGATGTCGCCCGAGCGCAGCGCCGCCGCAAACACGTTCCAGTTGTGCAGCGTGAGCGCGGCGCTCGGGCCGCCGCCGGGGCCGAAGTGTTGCAGGCCTCCGTCGGGCAGGCGCAGCGTGAGGCTGCCGTGCTGCAGGCGTTGCAGCAGGCGCAGGGCGGTGCGGGCGCTGGCCGGAATGCCTGGGGGCAGGCACAGGGGTGCGGTGGTGGAGGCAGAAGGGCTGTGCATGGCGGTTCTCCTGGGGCTGCGCGTTCAGCGCGTCACGGATTCGGTGGGGGCGGGCGGCTTGGTGTGGAAACCCACACGCAACAGCCACAGGCGCAGGGCCTGCCAGTGGATGCGTGCGATCACCGCCAGTGTCATGACCGGGTAGCGCCACAGCGCGCGGCGCAGGGTTTGGGGCGTCACGGGTTCGAGCCGACCGCTCACGCTGGTGTGCAGCAGCAGGCCGTGCTCGTCGTTCAAATCAATGTGTACCTGGCTGCGCGGCAGGCCGTCGCGGGTGCTGTGGGTCTGAAAGCGAAAGGCGTAGTTGCCACGCACCTCACAAAAAGGCGACACATGAAAGACCTTGCGTGCCGTCAGCGTGGCGCCGGGTGGGGGGTCTTCCAACAGGTAGCAGTGGCGCTCGCCAAAGGTGTTGTTGACCTCGACCACGATGGCGCGCAGCGTGCCGTCAGCGCGGTGGCAGTACCAGAAGCTCACGGGCTTGAAGGTGTAGCCCCACACGCGCGGGTAGCAGTGCAGCCAGATGTCGCCGTCGGCATCGTCAATGCCTTCGCGGTGCAGCAGTTCCAGCAGCCAGGCCAGCGCGCCGCCTTGCTGTGGGCTGCGCCCGTCGCCATGGTCGCGGTCGTAAAAGCTGATGGGTGCGGGCCGGTTGCATGCCAGCGCAGTCTGCTGCGCCAGGGCGCGCATGGGCAGCAGCAAAAAGAAGGTGCGGTAGGTGAAGGCGTGGGTGCGCGGCCGCAGGCGGCGGTGGTGCACATGGCCAAAGCCCAGGTGCGGCAGTGCGGGCAGTGGGCGGTTCATGCGGCCTCCGCCAGGGGCTGCTGGGCGTGGGCCAGCAGAGAACGGGCGGCTTCCTGGCCGGCCTTGAGCCCGTCTTCGTGGAAGCCATAGCCCATCCAGGCACCGCAGAACCAGGTGTGCTGGCGCCCCTGCAACTGCGGCAGCAGCGCCTGGGCGCGGATGGCGGCGCCGTCGAACACGGGGTGGGCGTAGGTGTAGCGCCCCAGCACTTGCTCCTGCGCAATGGGCCGCACCGGGTTGAGCGACACGATCACCGGCTGCGTGAACGGCAAGGGCTGCAGGCGGTTGATGAGGTAGTGCAGGCACACGCGGGCCGACTCCTGGCCGGGATCGGCGGCGCGTTCGTAGTTCCAGGCGGCCCAGGCGCTGCGCGCGCGTGGCAGCACCTGCGTGTCGGTGTGCAGCACGGCTTCGTTGTCCTGGTAGCGGATGGCGCCCAGCAGGGCGCGCTCCTGCGGGCTGGGCTGGGCGAGCAGGGCGAGGGTCTGGTCGGGATGGGTGGCCAGTACCACGTGGTCAAAATGCTCGGCATGGCCATCGGTGTGCACGCGCACGCCGCTGGCGTCGCGCTCGATGCGGCGCACGGGGGTGTTCAGGCGCTTGTCGGCAATGCCGCTCACGATCTTTTCCACATAGCGGCGCGAGCCCCCGGCCACGGTCCACCACTGCGGGCGGTCGGTGATCTGGATGAGCCCGTGGTTGTGGCAGAAGCGGATCATGGTGGCCACCGGAAAGCGCAGCATCTGGTCCGTGGGGCAGCTCCAGATGCAGCCCAGCATGGGCAGCAGGTACCAGTCGCGGAAGGCATCGCCAAAGCGGTGCGCCTGCAGAAAGTCGCCCAGCGGCTGCATCAGCGCGCTGTCCATGGGGCGCTCGGCCAGGCGTGTGCACAGGCGGTTGAAGCGCAGCAGGTCTGCCAGCATGCCCCAGAAGCGCGGGCGTGCCAGGTTGCCGCGCTGGGCAAACACGGTGGAGAGGCTGGTGCCGCTCCACTCCAGCGGCCCGCCCCCGCGCACGCCGGGCACCTGCACCGAGAACGACATGTCCGAGCGCGCCTGCGCCACGCCCAGATCGGCAAACAGCTTCAGGAGCTGGGGGTAGGTGCGTTCGTTGAAGACCAGAAACCCCGTGTCCACCCCGTGGGTGACCGGGCCGTGGGCGCCGGGCAGCGTGACATCGACCGTGTGGGCATGACCGCCGAAGTAGGCGCCCGCCTCGAACAAAGTGACCTGTGCCCGACCGCGCAGCTGGTGCGCGGCGCCCAGACCGGCAACGCCGGAACCAATGATGGCGACTCTCATGGCCGACCCCCGGTGCCGGGGGTCGGCAGGAAGAAAAAGGTTGCGAAGCGTCCCGAAACGAAGAAGAGAGGGAGGGAGGAGAAGCGCTCCAGGGTTTCAGTCACTGCCCTCAGGCAGGAAAGGCTTCGCAACACCAAAACCTGTGCTGCATAGAGTGGGGCCGGGTTGTCAAAGTTCCAGACCCTGTTGTGCAAATTTTTGCAAAGCGCGCCACCGACGCGCCGTGCTCCGGGGGCGTGCCACCCTGGAACCTGGGCGCCAGGGCAGGAGTGGGAGGTCAGGGTTCGCATTGGACAAATCCTTTTTTGTCTAGGACAGTGATAGAATTTAAGCACAGTTTGTCCAACTCTGCAGGGCCTGTGAATTTCCCCTGACAATGCGCAGTTCCGCAGCCGGACCTCCGACCCCTTGAGCACCTCACCTATGCATCACGACCCTGCCGGTATGGCGCCTGTGCTCTATTCCATTGCCGCGGTGGAGCGTGACACCGGCCTGTCCAAGGACACCTTGCGCGTCTGGGAGCGGCGCTACGGCTTTCCGCGCCCTGAGCGCGATGCGGCGGGCGACCGCTGTTATCCGGCGGACCAGGTCGAGCGCCTGCGCACCATCCGCCGCCTGATGGACGCGGGGCACCGGCCTGGCCGCATCGTGGGCCTGGCGCCGCAGGAGTTGCAGAACTTGGGGGGAGCCGAATCACCGCCAGAACCACCGGCCATGGTGCCGGCCCCCGAAGGCGTGGCCGAGCAGGTGCTGGAGGGCTTGCGCGCCGTGGAGCAGCACGACATGTACGCGCTGCGCCACATGCTGGGCCAGGCGGCCTTGCGCATGGGGCTGGTGCGCTTTGTCACCACGCTGGTGGCGCCCTTGACCACCGCCGTGGGCGAGGCCTGGGTGCAAGGACGCATCCAGGTGTACGAGGAACACCTCTACACCGAATGCATGACCGGGGTGCTGCGCAACGCCATTGCCGCTGTACCTGCACCGGCGCCCGACGCGGCCCCCCGCGTGCTGCTGACCACGCTGCCGCAGGAGGCGCATGGCCTGGGCCTGCTGATGGCACAGGCGTTGCTGGCGCTGGAGGGCTGCCACTGCCTGTCGCTGGGCCCGCAGACGCCGATTGCCGATATCGTGCGGGCCGTGCAGGCGGAGCGCACGGACATCGTGGCGCTGAGCTTTTCCTCGGTGATGGGGCCGCAGGCGGTACACGCCGGACTCAAGACCCTGCGGGCCCAGCTGGCGCCCAAGGTGCAGGTCTGGGCGGGTGGCCGGGGTGCAGCGCAGGGTGTGCGCGGATTGGCGGGGGTGCGCGCGTTGCCGGTGCTGGGCGAGTTGCACTCCGAGGTGGCGCGCTGGCGCGCCCAGCACGCCGCCGCCTGACGCGGCCCGGAACCGGGCCTCAGACCATGGCGATCAGGCGGGTGACCGGAATCTGCACGCGCACATCCTTGTGTGCCACTGGGCCGGTGATCTTGCACGAGGGCTGCGCCGTGTTGCGCGGGATGAGTTCGCCCGTGGGCATGCCCGAGCGGTTCATCACCACTGCCACGCGCGGCGTGGTGGCCGACGGCCCGCGTTTGAGCACCACGGCGATCTCTTGCGTGGCCAGGCGCACGAACGCGCCGGGGGGATAGATCCCCAGGGCCTTGACGATGGCGGCGCCTGCGGCGTCCACATGCTGCTCCTCGTCGTAGTAGCTGGCTTGCATTGCGGCGGTCACGGGCATGGGCCAGCGTGTCGCGCGCGGTGCCAGGCGGGCGGCAAAGATGTCGGCACGCTGGATCAGCCGTGCAAGCTGCTGCGCTTCGGTCTTGTCGTTCAGCGGGCCAGGCAGGCGGTTATGGTGGCTGCGCACGGCCTCCAGCCAGACCGGGTCGGCCACACCCAGCTGGCGCAGCAAGGCCTCGGAGCGGGTGGCGTGGTTCTCCACGGCGGCGATCTGGGTGGCCGTCAGGGGGTGCGCCTGTTGCACCAGCTGGTCCTGCAGCTCGGTCATGGCCAGGTTCATGCTCAGGGCCGCGCGGCCCAGGGTCAGCACCTTGGCTTCGGGCCAGTTCAGCACCTCGCGCGCTGTCAGCATGCACACGCAGGACACCAGCATGGCGTGCGTGGCACTGTAGAGCTGGGTTTCCTGGGCCGAAAGGTAGATCAGCGCCAGCACGGTGGCGTCCGGGGTCTGGGTGGTGTGGCGCAGCAGCTCCTCGTGCAGCGCCTGAAAGCGCGACCCGAAGTCGCCCCCCTGGGGAAAGCGCAGCAGCTTGGTCGCGCGCTCCTGGAGCTCGGGCCAGTCGGCCGGGCCGGTGTTCGGGCGGTTGCGCTCCACGGGCTCCGCCGCGCTGATCTTCATGCTGGCGATCTCGCCGATGTTGGTGTCGGCGATCAGCATGCGCTGCAAGCCCGCGACATAGGCGCGGTGGCTCTCGCCGGATTCATCCGTGTCCACATACAACTGCACACCGCGTGCCAGCAGCAGTTTCAGGTCGTCGCGGTTGCGGATGATGAAGCCCTTTTGCGCCAGCAGCGTTCCATCGGCGCCGCGCAGCACAAAAGGCAGTGGCTGGCCGAAGTGGATGGAGTCGATGCTGAGCGGTACGAGGTTCATGGTGTGGCCGCATTATCGGCCGCCCCCCTGGGGGGCAAAAGCACGCAAACCCCAGGTTTCAGGCGCCATTTCCATGGACACCTGATTTACCGCAAGGTTCACGTCGCCTTCAGTGGCTTGCCGGGGACGATCGGCGCAGCCTGCGTGCCATGCGGCCGAACCATTGGCCCAGGTCGTCCACACCGGTGAACACGGCTGGAATCACCAGCAGGCTCAGGAACGTGGAAGTGATCAGACCGCCAATCACCGCCACCGCCATGGGCGAGCGGAACGTGGGGTCTGCCGCACCAAAGCCGATGGCGATGGGCAGCATGCCCGCGCCCATGGCCAGCGTGGTCATGATGATGGGGCGTGCGCGCTTGTGGCAGGCGTCCATCAGTGCGTCAAAGCGCGAGAGGCCGTGTTCGCGCCGTGCCAGGATGGCGTACTCGACCAGCAGGATGGAGTTCTTGGTGGCAATGCCCATGAGCATGATGAGCCCGATGAGCGAGGGCATGGAGAAGCTCTTCTGCGCGATCAGCAGGCCCACGAAGGCCCCGCCCAGCGACAGTGGCAGTGCCGCCAGGATGGTGACGGGGTGCAGGAAGTCCTTGAACAGCAGCACCAGCACGATGTAGATGCACAGCACGCCGGTGAGCATGGCCAGGCCGAAGCTGGCGAACAGTTCTCCCATCACCTCGGCGTCGCCCACCGTCACCTGGCGCACGCCGGGCGGCAGGTTGCGCAGCGAGGGCAGTTGCTGCACTTCCTGCGTCACGTCGCCCAGCGGCCGGCCCGAGAGTTCCACCTCCAGGTTGACGTTGCGCGCGCGGTCGTAGCGGTCCACCACGGCCGGGCCGCCACTGAATTCGAGCTGCGCCACCTGGCCCAACAGCACCGGCCCCTTGCTGCCCGGCACGGCCAGGCGTTCGAGCAGGGCCAGGTCCTGGCGCGCACCATCTTGCAGCTTGACGACGATGGGTACCTGGCGCGAGGCCAGGTTGAGTTTGGGCAGTGCCACGTCGTAGTCGCCCAGGGTGGCGATGCGCAGCGTCTCGCCGATCGCGCTGCTGGTCACGCCCAGGTCGGCAGCGCGCGCAAAGTCAGGGCGCACGGCAATCTCGGTGCGCACCAGGCTGGCGGTGGACGCAATGTTGCCCAGGCCGGGAATGGTGCGCAGGTCTTTCTCGACCGCGAGTGCGGCGCTGGTCAGTGCCTGCGGGTCGTCGCCGGTGAGCACCAGAATGAACTTCTCGCCCGAGCCTCCCAGGCCCACCTTGTAGCGCACGCCGGGCAGGCTTTCCAGCGCGGTGCGGATGCCCTGCTCAATGCCTTGCTTGCGCGGGCGCTCGCCACGCGGTGCGAGCTGGATGGTCAGCGTGGCCTTGCGTGTTTCGGTGTTGCCGCTGCCCATGAAGGGGTCGGCCCCGGCCGTGCCGCCACCAATGGTGGTGTACACGCTCTTCACATGCGCCACACCCATCACGCGCTGGCGTGCGTCCTCGGCCACCGCGCGCGTTTGCGCCAGCGTGGCGCCGGGCGGCAGCTCCAGGTACACCTGGGTCTGCGAGTTGTCGTCGGGCGGGATGAAGCCCGTGGGCAGCAGCGGGATGAGCGCGAGCGAGCCGATGAAGAAGGCGATGGTGGCCGCGAACGTGGTCCAGCGGTGGCGCACGCACCAGGCGGCCCAGCGCAGGTACACGCCCATCCAGCGCGGCTCGTGGTGCGTGCCCACGATGGGCTTGAGGAGGTAGGCGGCCATCATGGGCGTGAGCAGGCGCGCCACCACCAGGCTGGCGAACACCGCGAGCGAGGCCGTCCAGCCAAATTGCTTGAAGAACTTGCCCGCGATGCCGCTCATGAAGGCCGTGGGCAGGAACACCGCGATCAGCGTGAAGGTGGTGGCGATCACCGCCAGGCCGATCTCGTCGGCCGCCTCCATGGCCGCCTGGTAAGGGGACTTGCCCATGCGCAGGTGGCGCACGATGTTCTCCACCTCCACGATGGCGTCGTCCACCAAAATGCCCACCACCAGCGACAGCGCCAGCAGCGTGATGACGTTGATGGAAAAGCCCAGCAAATACATGCCGATGAACGCCGGAATGACCGACAGCGGCAGCGCCACGGCCGAGACGAAGGTGGCGCGCGCATCGCGCAGGAACAGCCACACCACCAGCACCGCCAGCAGTGCGCCCTCATACAGCAGGTGCATGGAGCCGTCGTATTCCTCCTGCACCGGCGCAACGAAGTTGAAGGCCTCGGTGATTTCCAGGCCGGGGTGCTGTGCGCGCAGCTCTGCCAGTGCGGCCTGCACGGCGGCGCCGACCTCGACCTCGCTCGCGCCCTTGCTGCGCGCTACTTCGAAGCCCACCACGGGCTGGCCGTCGAGCAGCGCCAGCGCGCGCGGCTCGGCGAAGGTGTCGCGCACCGTGGCGAGCTGGTCCAGGCGCACCGCGCGCCCGTCGGGCAGCGCCAGCGACAGGCCGGCCAGCTCCTGTGCCGTCTGCACCGTGGCCAGGGTGCGCACGGGCTGCTCGCTGCCGCCCAGGTCGGTGCGGCCGCCCGCGCTCTCCTGCTGCACCTGGCGCAGCTGGCGCGAGATGTCGGCCGCCGTGGCGCCCAGGGCCTGCAGGCGCAGCGGGTCGAGTGCCACATGCACTTGGCGCTCCACACCGCCCACGCGGTTGACGGCGCCCACGCCGCGCACGGTGAGCAGCTTCTTTGCCACGTCGTTGTCCACAAACCAGGACAGCGCCTCGTCGTCCATGCGGCTCGATGCAATGGTGAAGGCCAGCACCGGCTGTGCGGCCAGGTCCATCTTGGTGACGATGGGGTCGCGCACATCGCCGGGCAGGTCGCCGCGCACGCGCGCCACGGCCGAGCGCACATCGTCCAGCGCCTCCTGCGTGGGCTTCTCCAGGCGGAACTCGGCCGTCACCGTGGCGCCGCCGTCCTGGATCTTGGTGTAGATGTGCTTGAGGCCTTGCAGCGTGGCGATGCTGTTCTCGATCTTGCGCGCCACGTCGTTTTCGAGCTGCGCCGGCGCGGCGCCGGGCAGTGCCACGGTGACCGAGATGGTGGGCAGGTCGATGTCGGGGAAGTTCTGCACCTTCATGGCGTTGAAGGACAGCAGGCCGCCAAAGCACAGCAGCACAAACAGCATCAGTGCCGGGATGGGGTTCTTGATCGACCAGGTGGATACATTCATGCCGAATGCTCCTTATTTGATAGCTGGTTGCGCTTGATTGGCAGGCGCTGCAGCCGGTTTTTCTTCAGATTTCTCGGGGCCCGAGGCCACGCGCACCAGGTCCCCGTCGTTGAGGAAGCCCGCGCCACGCACCACCACCGGCGCACCGGCGTCCAAGCCCGAAAGAATCTCTACCAGCTCGCCCGCGCGCCGTCCGGGCTGCACCTTGAGCCGTTGCACGCGCTGGTCTGCGCCCAGCACAAACAGGTAGGTGAAGCCCTCACGCACCACCAGCGCCTCTTGCGGAACGGTCAGCGCGTCGCTCTGGCCGAGCAGGAATTCGCCGCGCGCGAACATACCCGCGCGCAGGTCGGGGTGCGCGGGCAAGTCCACATAGACCAGGGCGTTGCGCGTTTGCGGGTCCACCGTGGGGGCCACCATGCGCAGCTGGCCCTGCACGCTGGCGCCGCTGGCCGCCGTGACCTGGGCTGCCGTGCCGGGGCGCAGGCGGCCCAGCTCGGTGGCGGTGACTTCGGCGCGCCATTCCAGCCGCCCCTTGCGCACCATGCGGAACAGCTCGGTGCCTGCACCCACCACGGCGCCCACGGTGGCGCTGCGGGCGCTGATGACGCCGTGGTCCGGTGCGCGCACCAGGGTGTGCTGCAAGCGCAGCTGCTGCGCCTGCAGCAAGGCCTGGGCCGCCTCGACCCGGGCCTGCGCGGCCTGGGCGGCAGTGGTGTATTGCTCGATCTGCTGCGCGCTCAAGGCGCCGCTGGCCTGCAGCGTGCGTGCGCGCTCGGCGTTGGACGCCGCCTCGGCCGCATGGGCCTTGGCCTCCAGCAGGCTGGCGCGTGCCTGGGCCACGTCGGCCTGCACCATCTCGGCGGCAAAGGTGGCCAGCACCTGCCCGGCCTTGACGCTGTCGCCCACGTTCACGCGCACTTCGGTCAGGCGCAGGCCGTTGCTCTCGGCGCCGATGCTGGCTTCCTGCCACGCGGCCACATTGCCGTTGGCCGCCAAGCGCTGGGCCATGGCGGTGCGCTGCGGGGGGGCGGTCTGCACCGTGAGTGCGGGGCGTGGGGACTTGGCGCTGTCTTGCGCATGGGTGGCGCTGGAGTAGGACCACAGGCCCGCGCTGGCCAGCAGGAAGACGGCCAGCGCCAGGGTGGCAGGGTGGGAGGTCAAGGTGTTGCGCATGAAGAATGCTCCGTGGATGGGGTGCAACCCAACAAGGGGGTAGGTGCGTCAGTGCTGAGCCGTGGTGATGGCGACGGGGGCCTGCCATCCGCCGCCAGCGGCGCGGTACAGGGCGACCCAGGCGCCAGCGCGCTCGTGGGCCAGCAGTGCCAACGACTGGTCGGCCGCCAGGGCGGTGCGGCGTGCGTCTTCCAGCTCCAGTTGGCTGGCCAGTCCGGCGCGCCAGCGTGCCTCGGTGGCGCGGAAGGCGGTGCGGTAGCCCTCGGCGGCGGCCTGGGCGCTGGCCGTGCGGCCCACGCTGGCGTCCAGCCGGACCAGGGCCTGCTCCACCTCGCTCACGGCCAGGCGCACGCGGGCGCGGTACAGGGCCACAGTTTCGTCGTAGCGGGCACGGGCAGCGTCTTCCTGCGCCGCGCGGCGGCCACCGTCGAGCAGCGGCAGGCTCAGGGCCAGTGGGCCGAGGGACCAGGTGTTCAGGTCGGTTTGCAGACCCTGCGTGCGCACCTGGGCGGCACCAATGGTGCCACTGAGCGCCAGGCGTGGGTAGCGCTGGGCCTGGGCCTGGCCCACGTCGGCGCTGGCGGCGGCCACCTCGCGCTCGGCGGCGTACACGTCGGGGCGTTGGGCAATCACCTGGGCGGGCAGCGTGGCAATGCGCAGCAGCGCGTCGGTCGGTGGCTGTAGCGGCGTGGGTGCCAGCCGGGTACGCAGCGTGGCTTCATCGCGGCCCGTGAGCGCCACCAGCGCCTTGAGTTCCAGCGCGCACTGCATGCGCTGCTGGGCGCTGCGCACCACGGCTTCGGCGGCGCTGGCCTGGGCCAGTGCGTGGGTCGCCGGGGCGGTAAAGCCGGCGCGCTCGCTCTGCTGCGACAGGCGCGCGGTCTGCGCGCGCGAGCGTTCATCGTCCTCGGCAATGGCCTGCTGTTGCAGGCAGGTTCGCAGGCTGCTGTACTGCAGCGCCACCTCGGCCGCCACGCTCACGCGGGCGGCATGCCATTGCGCCTGTGCGCCCTGCAGCCGCTCGCTGGCGGCGCGCTCGGCGGCGGCGTTGCCGCCCCACAGGTCGATCTCCCATTGCGCCTGCAGGCCTGCCTGGGCTGTGCTGGCCACGGCGCGGACGGACTCGTTGAAGCCCCGGCTGGCGCTGGCTTGCGCATCCACCGAGGGTGTCAGCGCGGCGCGGCTGCCCGTCAGTGCAGCACGCGCCTGCACGATGCGCGACTGCGCCTGTGCCAGATCCGGACTCAGCGCTTGTGCGTCCTGTACCAACTCCACCAGCAGCGGGTCGCCCCACTGTGCCCACCAGTCGCCCAGGGCTTGCACCGATCCCTGGTGCGGCAGCGGGGCCTGCCAGGCGGTGGGGGTGGGTGCATCCACCTGTGGTGGCGGGGCCTGGGTGGCGCAGGCGGTCAGCACCAGGGGCAGGCAGGCCGCCCACCACAGGCGGTGGAGGGTGTGGTCAGGCATGGGGAGGGGCCTTTCGAGAGGAAGGTGCAGGGGATGCCAGTGCGCGGCGGCGTTCGGCCTCGCTGTGCACCATGGCCAGGGCGTAGCCAGTCAGGCGCTGCGCCCAGGCGGAAAGGGCCTGCGGCCGCGTCAGCCGGGGTGCCACGGCCTGCAGCACGTCGTGCTGGGTCCACATCTGCATCACCAGCGCGGCAATGGAAAAGGTCAGGCGGTGCATGTCGTCGTCCGCCCGGGCCACGCCCAGGTGCTGGCACAGCAGGCGCAGCAGGGCCATGTGTGGGGTGCGGCATTCGCGTTCGATCAGCTCGGGCCACACATGCGTGGGGTCCAGCAGCTCGCGCATGTGCAGCCGCAGCGACTGGCGCATCAGGTCGTCGTGGCGCAGCGGCTCCAGGTAGCTTTCAAAGTAGCGCTGCAGTGCCGTCTCCAGCGCTATGCCCGGTTCGCTGAAGTAGGCAATCGGCTCCTGGCTGCTGCCCAGGGGCTCGTAGAACGTGGCGGTGTAGAGCGCCGCCTTGTCGCCAAAGTGGTAGGCAATCGCGGCCACGTTGGCGCCTGCCTCCTGGGCAATGGCACGCACCGAGGTGCGGGCATAGCCCTGCTGCGAAAACAGCCGCAGCGCTGCCAGCAACAGCCGCTCGCGAGTGGGCTCGCTGTCGCTGCGCGGATCGCGTGGTGAGGATGCTTGGATGGGTTCACGGACGGCCATGGGGCCGCATTAGAACACCAAATTCAAACAGTTGTTTGAAAATGCGGTGACGCACGGAGGGCCATTGGGGCGAATGGCCATTGATCCGGTCCGCACACCGTCAGCCCCCAAAGACTGCATCCCATAAGGCGAGCACGGCAGTCTGTTCCTTGTGCAGTTCTGCCAGCGGCTGCTGCGTAGGCACTTCATCCAGCCGCGCACGGTGTTGCACGCGGCGCAGTTCGCGGTAGGCGCTGGCAGCTGCCTGGCCTACGCCGGGGGGCAGCAGGCCTGCGGCCTCGGCGCGTTGCAGCAGGGCGATGTTGCCCACGTTGTCCACCAGCTCGGGGTGGGCTGCGGATTGCGACAGCACCAGGTACTGCACGGCGAATTCGGCGTCCACCATGCCGCCGGGGCTGTGCTTGACGTCGAACTGTCCCTCGGGTGCGGGGTGCGCTGCGCGAACGCGCTCGCGCATGGCGTGGATTTCCTGGCGCAGTGCTGCTGGATCGCGTTCTGCCGTGATCACTGCCTTGCGCACGGCGTCAAAGCGTTCGCGCAACGGGGGCTGGGTGGCTGCGGCGTCGCTGGGCAGGTCTTCGCTGCCCAGCACAAAGCGGGCGCGTGTCATGGCCTGGTGTTCCCAGGTCCAGGCGGTGTTGCTGCCGCGCTGTTGCTGGTACTTGGCATAGGCCTCGAAGCTGGTGACCAGCAGGCCGGAGTTGCCGTTGGGGCGGAGTTGGGTATCGATCTCGAACAGGTCTCCTTCGCCCGTCTTGACGGTGAGCCAGTTGATGAGCTTGCGCACGAAGGCGGCGTAGATTTCGGGGGCGCGTTCGTCGTCGTCGTCGAAGACGAACACGATGTCGAGGTCGCTGCCGTAGCCCAGTTCCTTGCCGCCGAGCTTGCCGTAGCCGATGATGCCGAACTGAGGCGTGTCGCGGTGGCGGTTTTTCAGGCGGCTCCAGCACCATTGGGCGGTGATGCGCAGCACGCTGTCGGCCAGGAGCGAGAGGTCGTCGGCCACCTGCTCCACGGTGATGCGGCCTTCAACGTCGCGCGCCAGGGTGCGAAAAGTCTCTGCATGGTGCGCCCGGCGCAGCAGGTTGAGCAGGGCTTCGTCGTCGTCTTCCTGGGTGGAGCGCAGCGAGGCCAGGCGCAGTTGCAGGTCGCGCTCGAAGTCGGCCGCGACAAAGCGTTCCGACAGCAACTGGCTGCCTGCCAGCTCGTCGATGACGCCGGGGTGCTGAAGCAGGTAGCGCGCGGGCCAGCGCGCTGCGCCCAGCAGGTGCAGCAGTTGCTCGTGCACGGCGGGGCGCTCCAGCAGCAAGGCCAGGTAGCTTTCGCGGCGCATCAGCGGCTCCAGCCAGTTGACCAGGCGCACGGCGGCTTCTTCGCCGACGCGGCCTTCGCGCACCCATTGGGCCGTGCGTTGCACCAGGCGCAGCAATCGCCCCCGGGCCTCTTCGCGCAGAGCGGCCACGCGGGGGTGGTTGCGCCACTCGGCCACGCGTTCGTGCAGCAGGGGAGGGAGCTGTTCGAGCAGGCTTTCCAGCTCGGGCGTGCTGGCTGCACTGTTGGCGGAGCCGCCGTTGCAGCCATTGCATTTCTTGGGTTCTTCGGCGCCCAGCAGCGTGTCGAACTCCTGCGCCACCAGTTCGCGGTGCAGGTTCAGTTCGTGCAGGAATGCAGGGCAGTCGGGGTAACCCATGGTCTGGGCGATCCAGGTCAGGTCGTCATCGCGCGTGGGCAGGACATGGGTCTGTTGGTCGTCCAGGTACTGGATGCGGTGCTCCACCTGGCGCAGGAAGGTGTAGGCGCGCGCCAGGGCCTGTGCAGACTGCGGTGGCATGAGGCCTGCGGTCGCCAGGCGTTGCAAGGCGTCCAGCGTGGGGCGGCGGCGCAGCTCTGGGTACTGCCCGCCGCGCACCACCTGCAACAGTTGCACGGTGAACTCGATTTCGCGGATGCCCCCGCGCGAGAGCTTGACGTCGTTGGCGCGCTCGGGGTGGCCTGCGCTGCGCTTGGTGGCGTGTTCGCGGATCTGGCGGTGCAGGCTGCGCAGGGACTCGAACACGTTGTAGTCCAGGTAGCGCCGGAACACAAAGGGCAGCACCACACCGCGCAAGGCCTGCACGGCCGTACTGGCAATGCTGTCGCTGGGCGCAACCACGCGGCTCTTGAGCCAGGCAAAGCGTTCCCATTCGCGGCCCTGCACCTGCAGGTACTCCTCCAGCGCTGCCAGCGATACCGCGGGCGGCCCCGAGTTGCCGTTGGGCCGCAGCGCCAGGTCCATGCGGAAGACGCAGCCATGCTCGGTGGTGTCGCCCACGGTGGTGTGGATGAGCCGGGCCACGCGGGCAAAGTACTCGGGGTTGGAGATGCGCCCGCGCCCGTCGGGGGTGCCGCTGGTTTCGCCGTCGTGCTCGTACACGTAGATCAGGTCGATGTCACTGGATACGTTGAGTTCGCGTGCGCCCAGCTTGCCCATGCCGATGATCCAGAACTCGACCGGCTGGCCTTCAGGACCGCAGGGGTGGCCGTGGCGGCTGTCCAGTTCGGCGCGGGCCTGGCGGCAGGCCTGGTCGAGCGCGATCTCTGCCAGCTCGGTCGTTGCCTGGGTGATGGTGGCCAGCGGCGCCTGGGCGCAGCAGTCCAGCTCGATGAGGCGCGCCATGACCAGTTGGCGCAGGATGCGCAGTGCTGCGGGCAGGGGCTGGCCGCGCTCCTGCAGCGCCGCCAATGTCTGCAGCATGTTGGCGCGCACCGGTGCGCCCGGCGGCAGCAGGGACCATTCGTCGGCATAGCGGCGCTGCAGGCGTTGGTAAAAGCGCGAGTGCAGGGCCGGGTCGAGGGTGGGGGCGGCGGTGGTCACAGTGGTGGGCGACAAGACGGCTGGAAAACAAGTGCCAGGGAGAAGGAACCGGCACCGGGGGTGCGGGTCATAATCCCGGCCACATCCAATGCCTGCCATGAACGTGCCTGTTGCCCATCCGACGCGCCTGCTCCGAACGATGGCATGGCTCGCCCGTTGGTCGCTGGGGCTGTTACTGGGTGTGGCATTGCTGATGGCGGTGGCCTGGGGGGCGCTGCATGGCTGGATTGTGCCGCGTATCGGAAATTACCGTGCGCAGTTGCAAGAGCAGGCCACGCAGGTGCTGGGGGTACCGGTGCGACTGGGCACGGTGACGGCGCGCACCGAAGGCTTGATCCCGACTGTGGAGCTCGGAGATGTGGCCTTGCTCGACCCCCAGGGGCGTGAGGCACTGCGCCTGCCGCGGGTGGTGCTGGCGGTCTCGCCCCGGTCGCTGTGGAAATTCGGTTTCGAGCAGCTGTACATCGACAGCCCCGAGCTGGACATCCGGCGCACGCCCGAAGGGCGCATCCTGCTGGCCGGGTTGGAGTTGCCCGACCAGGGGCCGAACGACGGGGCGGCCGCCGACTGGTTTTTCTCGCAACCGGAACTCGTCATTCGCGGAGGTACGCTGCGCTGGACCGATGAGCTGCGCGGCGCGCCGCCCTTGGCGCTGCGGGATGTGGACATCGTGGTGCGCAACGGCAACTGGCGCCACAGCCTGCGCATCGACGCTACGCCGCCGCCCGAATGGGGCGATCGATTCACGTTGGTGGGGCGGTTCCGCCAGCCACTGCTGAGCACCCACAGCGGGCGCTGGCAGGACTGGAGTGGGCAGTTGTACGCCCAGTTTGCGCGGGTCGATGTCTCGCGCCTGCACCGCCATGCCGACCTGGGCATTGCCGTGGCACAGGGGCGCGGGGCGGTGCGTGCCTGGGTGGATGTCGAGCGCGGCCAGTGGATGGGCGGCACTGTGGACCTGGCGCTGGCCGATGTGAACACCACCCTGGCCGAGACACTCCAGCCCCTGGTGCTGCCCTCGGTGCAGGGCCGCCTGGGGGCGCGGCGTCTGGCGGGGGGCATGGAGGTTTCGACCCAGAACCTGCAGTTCACCACCGACGACGGACTGCGCTGGCCCGGTGGCAATGCCCGCATCAAGCACACCGAGGCGCGCAAGGGCCACCCCGAGCAGGGCGAGTTCCAGGCCGACCGGCTGGACCTGGCCCTGCTGGCGCGCATCGCAGACCGCCTGCCACTGGACGCCCAGGCACACCAGGCACTGCGCACCTACGTGCCCCAGGGCCTGGTGGAAGCCATCGAAGCGCGCTGGCAGGGGCCGCTGACCGCACCCCGCAGCTACCAGGCACGTGGGCGTGTGTCGGGCCTGTCGCTGGCGGGCAGGCCGCAGCCCACCGAGGTGAATGGCGCGCAGGCCCAGGCGATCGGGTTGCGTGGCGCGACCATGGACTTCGACCTGACGCAGCAGGGCGGCTCGGCCACGGTGTCCATGGAGCAGGGTGCCCTGGTGTTGCCGGGGGTGTTTGAAGAGCCGGTGCTGCCGCTGGACCAGTTCCACGCCAGCGTGCAATGGCAGATCGATGGCGAGCGCATCGGCCTGCAGATCAGCGACGCACGCTTTGCCAATGCCGATGCCCAGGGCGTGGCCCGCGCCAGTTGGCAGACCAGCGATCCGGCGCGTTCAGGCAGCCGCTCTCGCTTTCCGGGGGTGCTGGACCTCAGCGGCACACTCGAACGCGCCGACGGCACGCGCGTGCACCGCTACCTGCCGCTGTCCATCCCGCCCGATGCACGCCACTATGTGCGCGACGCGGTGCTGGCAGGCAAGGCCAGCGATGTGCAGTTCCGCGTGCGCGGCGACCTGTACGACATGCCCTTCAACGACCCGCGCCAGGGCGAGTTTCGCATCGCGGCCAAGGTGCGCGATGTGACCTTTGGTTTCGTGCCGCCGCGCCTGCAACCCGTGGGTGAGCCGCCCTGGCCCGTGCTGGCGCAGTTGGGCGGGGAGCTGATCTTTGAGCGCTCGTCCATGCGCGTGCGCGACGCCAGCGGCCGCTTTGAGGGCCGCCCCGGCCTGCAGGCCAGCAAGGTGCAGGCCGAGATTCCCGACCTGGCCCACACCGTGGTGGGCGTGAGCGCCGATGCGCGCGGTCCCCTGCCTGAACTGCTGGCGCTGATGAAGGCCTCACCCCTGTCGGCCATGACCGGCCACGCCCTGGACGATGCCCAGGGCAGCGGCACTGCCGACCTTCGGCTGAAGCTGGAGCTGCCGATCAGCGACATGCACAAGTCACGCGTGCAGGGAGCGCTCACCCTGGCAGGCAACGACCTGCGCATCACGCCCGACACCCCGGCGCTGGCGCGCACGCGTGGTACGGTGCAGTTCAGTGAGACCGGCTTTGCCCTTGCGGGCGTGCAGGCCCGTGCGCTGGGGGGCGATGTGCGCCTGGAAGGCGGCATGCGCCCGCCCCCCGCAGGCCCTGCGGCGCTGGAGGCGCCCTTGCTGCAATTGCGCGCCCAGGGCACCGCCAGTGCCGAAGGGCTGCGCCAGGCACGCGAGCTCGGCGTACTGGCCCAACTGGCCCAGAAGGCCACGGGAACCACCCCCTACAGCCTGGGGTTTGCCGTGCGCAGGGGTGTGCCCGAGCTGCAGGTCAGCACCAGCCTGCAAGGCATGGCGCTGGCCTTGCCCGCACCGCTGGGCAAGGCGGCCGAGTCGGCCTTGCCGGTGCGCTTCGAGAACCAGGTCACACGCGCGTCGCTGGCGCCTGCGCCCAACGGCGCGGCGGTGCCCTTGCAGGACCGACTGGTGTTGCGTGTGGAAGGCGTGGGCGCGGTGGACTACTTGCGTGACTGGGTGGGCGGAACGTCCCAGGTGGTCAATGGCTCCGTCACGCTCGGCCTGGGCTCTCAGGAGGGAACCCCCACGCCGGAGCGCGGCGTGGCCGCCAACCTCCAGCTGGGCGATGTGGATGTGGATACCTGGCAGGCATTGCTGGCGGGCACCCCGGCGCAGGGCGGAAAGGACGCCGCCAGCACGCTGCAGGACTATCTGCCCAACGTGCTGGCCCTGCGTGCCCGCTCGGTGACCGCGCAGGGGCGCACCCTGCACGACGTGGTGGTGGGCGGATCGCGCCAGGGCCTGGTCTGGCGCGCCAACCTCGACGCCCGTGAACTCGGCGGCTACGTGGAGTACCGCCAGGCGCAGGCGCCCGATGCAGGCAGTGCCCGCCTGCACGCCCGCCTGGCGCGCATGTCCATGCCGCAAAGCGCTGCCACGCAGGTGGAGGCCATGCTGGACGCGCAGCCGGCCAGCCTGCCCGCGCTGGACATCGTGGTGGACGACTTCGAGTTGCGCGGGCGCCGCCTGGGGCGCCTGGAAGTCGAGGCCCAGAACCGGGCACTTGATGGTGGCCAGCGCGAGTGGCGGCTGGCCAAGTTCAACCTGATCACTCCCGAGGCCCAGTTCCAGGCCAGCGGGAACTGGGCTTCGCTGCAGGCACCGGGGCTGGCAACGGGCGCTGCCGCCCCCCGGCGCACGGTGCTCAACTTCCGGCTCGACATCCAGGACGCCGGGCAACTGCTGGAGCGCCTGGGTCAGAGCGGTGCGCTGCGCCGCGGCAAGGGACGCATGGAAGGCATGGTGGCCTGGCGCGGCGCGCCCGTCAGCCCCGACTACGCGACCATGACCGGCCAGGTGCAGCTGGCCATTGAAGCAGGCCAGTTCCTCAAGGCCGACCCCGGTCTGGCCAAGCTCCTGGGCGTGCTCAGCCTGCAGGCGCTGCCCCGGCGGCTGACGCTGGACTTCCGCGACGTGTTCAGCGAGGGCTTCAGCTTTGACTTTGTGCGTGGTGACGTGCGCATTGACCAGGGGGTGGCCATGACCAACAACCTGCAGATGAAGGGCGTGAACGCCGCCGTGCTGATGGAGGGCCGCGCCGACATCGAACGCGAAACCCAGGACCTGCACGTGGTGGTGGTGCCCGAGATCAACGCCATGACCGCCTCGCTCGTGGCCACGGCCATCAACCCCGTGATCGGGCTGGGCAGCTTTCTGGCGCAAATGGCCTTGCGTGGCCCGCTGATCGAGGCGGCCACGCAGGAATTCCGTATCGACGGCACCTGGACCGACCCGCGCGTCACGCGCCTGCCACGCCGCGCCCGAGGCGCAGCCACCGAGCCGGGGGCCACCACGCCGGCCTCGGACGCCTTACCCGGAGAACGCTGATGAAGATCGCTGCCGTGCAAATGGTCTCCACCCCGCGCTGGGCCGACAACCAGGCCAGCGCCCGCGCCCTGCTGGAGCAGGCTGCCGCCCAGGGGGTGGAACTGGCGGTGCTGCCCGAGTACTTTGGCGCCATCGGCGCGCGCGACACCGACAAGCTCGCCCTGCGCGAGGCGCCGGGCGAAGGCCCCATGCAGGCCTTTCTGGCCGAAAGCGCCCGTGCGCTGGGCCTGTGGATCGTGGGCGGCACCGTGCCGCTGGCCACGCCAGACCCGCACAAGGTGCGCAACACCGTGCTGGCGTATGCGCCAGGCGGCGATTGCGTGGCGCGCTACGACAAGATCCATCTGTTCCGCTTTGACAACGGCAGCGAACGCTACGACGAAGGCAGCGTCATCGAGCCGGGCAGTGCACCCGTGCAGTTCAGCCTGCACAGCCGCGCGGGCCAGCGCTGGTGCGTGGGGCTGAGCGTGTGCTACGACCTGCGCTTTCCCGAGCTGTACCGCCAGCACGCCCAGGCAGGCGCCGACCTGCTGCTGGTGCCCAGCGCCTTCACCTACACCACCGGCCAGGCGCACTGGGAGGTGCTGCTGCGGGCCCGCGCCATAGAGAACCAGGCCTATGTGCTGGCCCCGGCCCAGGGCGGGCGGCACGAAACCGGGCGCCGCACCTGGGGGCACAGCATGCTGGTCGATGCCTGGGGCAGCGTCCAGGCGCTGCAGGCGCAAGGCCCGGGACTGGTGGTGGGCACGCTGGATGCACAGCACCTGCAGCAGGTGCGCGCGCAACTGCCTGCGCTCACGCACCGGGTGTTGAAGTGAAGCATCCCCCTGAGGTGCTGCGCACCTTCCCCCCTCTCTCCAATCGCTGCGCGATTGGGGAGGGGGGACGCTCCCAGCGCGGCGGGGCGGCCCTTGCGCGGGAGCCCTGGCCTGGGGCGTGCCAGTTTCATGCGTCGCGGGTGGTGCAAGCACCCTGAAAACGCTGATGGCCTACTTGTCTTCGTCCGGCGGCTCACCTCCGGGCCGCCCCGAAAACATGGTCCACCACACGATCAGCACCAGGATCAGCAGCGCTGCCAGGGCTTCAAGCAAAATCAGAACCATGACATGGAATCTCCTGCGCCTTGGGGCGATGGCACTGATTGTAGGAACGCTGGCGGCCTGCTCTTCGGCACCCGATGTGGACACCGCGCCCGAACCACCGCTGTCCACCCGAGCGCCCGTCGCACTGCCCGGTGATGCGGGGCCCCTGCCCCCGGCGCGCATGCAGCCCAAGAGCCGCTGGGTGCCGGTGCGCTGGGCCGAGCTGCCCGGCTTTTCCGACGATGCGCTGCACGAGGCCTGGAACGCCTGGGTGCGCAGTTGCGAGCGCCCCGCGCCCGCCTTCCAGGCGCTGTGTGGCGAGGTGCGCCAGCTCAGCATTGCGAGCAGCGACGAGCAACGCGCCTGGATGGTGGCGCGCCTGCAACCCTACCGCATTGAAACGCACGACGGCCAGGCCGAGGGCCTGCTCACCGCCTACTACGAACCCCTGCTGGACGCGGCCCGCACCAGCGGCAACGGCTACCAGGTGCCGCTGTACCGCCCTCCCGCCACGCTGGGTCAGCGCAAGCCCTGGTACTCGCGCCAGGACATCGACACCCTGCCCGAAGCGCAGGCGCAACTGGCCGGGCGCGCCATTGCCTGGCTGCGCGACCCGGTGGACGCCATGGTGTTGCACATCCAGGGCTCGGGCCGCCTGCGCGTGCAAGAGCCCGACGGCAGCGTGCGCATGGTGCGCGTGGCCTACGCAGGCAGCAACGACCAGCCCTACCAGAGCGTGGGCCGCTGGTTGTTGGACCAGGGACTCACGCGCGACGCCACCTGGCCCGGCATCAAGGCCTGGATCGCCGCCAACCCGCAGCGCGTGAACGAGCTGCTGTGGAGCAACCCGCGCTACGTGTTCTTCAAGGAGGAGCCGCTCGATGCGCTCGACGCCGGCTTCGGCCCGCGCGGTGCGCAGGGCGTGCCGCTGACGCCGGGCCGCTCCATCGCCGTGGACCGCCAGAGCATTCCGTACGGCACGCCCGTGTGGCTGGCCTCCAGCGGGCCACAGGTGCAACTGGGCCGCCTGGTGCTGGCGCAGGACACGGGCAGCGCCATCCTGGGTGCGGTGCGGGCCGACTACTTCACCGGCTGGGGGCAGGAAGCCGGGGAGATCGCCGGGCGGCTCAAGCAGGGGCTGCGGCTGTGGGCGCTCTGGCCGCGCTGATTTTTGGGTAAAATTGGCCTCTGGCGCTTATTCCATAAGCGTAATAAGCTATAAAAATAGGAGCAAAAGGCATGGTGCAGGCAGGGACGGGCCGCATGCGGCTCACGGAGCAGGAGCTGCGCTGTGTGACGCTGGCACAGGCCGTCGAGCGCGCCGACACGGCGCATGCGCTGGTCAGTGCGGTGGAGCTCGACGATGCGACGCGGCAGGCAGCCCTGCAGGCACGCCAGGGGGGAGTGCAGCGCGTGGGTGTGGCGGATGTGGTGCTTGGCCGCGCGCAGGCCATTGTCGAGCGCGCCCGAGCGCGCGACACCACCATCGCTGCCCTGTGCATACCGCGCTGGCACGCGGCGATGCGTGCACTGCCTGCCGTGGCGCTGCTGATGGGTCTGGCCGCGGACCGCATCGCCAACGCGCACCGCGTCGACCTGCTCTCGCCGCCGTTGCTGGCCGTGGTGGCCTGGAATCTGGCGGTCTATGTCCTGATGCTCTGGCGGGCGCTGCGGCGTCCGGCAGATGCCGAACACGCGGTGTCTGTCTTGTGGGCGTTGCAGGGCTTCCTGTTGCGCTGGCAGGCCGGCCTGGGGCGCACGGCGCGGCGCGCTCTGGCGGGGCGTATCGTGGCCGAGTTCGAGACCCTTTGGCTGCAGCGCAGCCATGCGCTTTTGGCATTGCGCACAGCGCATGTGCTGCACCTGTGCGCTGCCGCCTGGGCGGCGGGTATCGCGCTGTCGCTGCTGTTGCGCGGACTGGTGGTCAACTACCGGTTTGGCTGGGAGAGCACCTTTCTCGACGCAGCCCAGGTCCATGCCATCGTGTCGGTGCTGTTCTGGCCCATGACGGCGGTGTTCGGGCTCGCACCGCTGGCGCTGCAGGACATTGTGGCCACGCAGGATTTCGCGGGCGAGGGCGTGGCGGGCAGCCGCTGGGTGTGGATGTATGTGGGCTTGCTGCTGCTGGTCGTCATCCTGCCTCGTTTGTGCCTGGCCGTCTGGGCGCAGTGGCACGCGTTGCGACAGGTGCGACAGTGCGCGCTCGATACGGGCGAGACCAGCTTCGATACCCTGCGCACGGCGCTGCCTGCAGACTTGGAGCTGGGTCTTGTCGGCGCGAGCGCCGTGCAGGTTGGCGTGCTGTGTGACACACCGGGTGGTCTGCACAGCGCACAGGGAGACCGCCTGCGCTTTGTGCTGCCTTGCGACAGTGCGGTCAGCAGCGCCGTCGATGCCGTGCTGGTGTGCGACCCCGCATTGGCGGCGGCGGTTCCCGTCGCCTGGCAGGCGGCGCCCATGCACGTGCTGCCCTGGGCCGAGTGGGGAGAGAGCTGGGTGCAGGAGGGTGCGCTGTTCGAGTGTCTGGAAACGCTCTGGCCTGCGCACCACGCCGCGCTGCTGCGCCTGCGCGAGGCCCGGGTGGCCGACCATGAGGCGCGCTTTGCTCAGGCGCTGCAAATCCTGGCACGGCACCTGCGCGCCAGCGCCGCTCTGGATCCCGTGCAGGACGATGCCAATGGCCCGCATGTGCGCTTGCTGCGGGCGCTGGAGGCAGATTTGCGCACGCTGTACGGAGGGGTGCTTCCCTCGCAGGAATCCCATGGCCAGACGATGGCCCTGGTGCCCCGGCGTGGCACCGATGGCGTGGCCCTGGCTGTGGGGACTTCGGCGGGGGCTGCCGCAGGTGCTGCAGCGGGCGCGAAGGTCGGGGCCCTCATCGACGTGGGCACGGGTGGGCTGACCCTCGGGGCCGGCACTGCGCTGGGCGCGCTGCTGGGTGGTGCGACGGCCTGGGTGATGCGAAGCGCGCAGAAAAAGGACGCCGCCCAGGAGTGGCTCTGGTGGAAGGTGGAGCAGGCCTGCACCCATTACCTGGTGGTCGCCCATGACGCCCGGGTGTCATCGCCACATGCCGTGTCCCTTGCCGAACGCTGGCGTGCGGAGGTCACAGCCACGGTGGCGGCGCATGGCCCGGCGCTGGCGCAGGCGCTGCAGGCACCTCCTGCGCCGCAGGACGCCCTCGTGCCCTTGCTGGGCGGCATGCTGCGGGGCATTTTGCAGCGCAGCCTGGCGCCGTCTGCCCCGCGCGTTGATAGGTAAAAAGGGTTGTGACGCTCATTTAGAGGACGCTGATAGCTATTGAATTTATAGCGTCAAGCGGTGTTTTTGGTCAGATGGCTGAGCGGCAGCGCACCGCTGGCCTTGACCTCGCCGAGCGAGAAGCTGGTGTGCATGTCCTTCACGTTGGGCAGGTGCAGCAGCACGTCGCGCGCAAACTGCGAAAAACTGTCGAGGTCGCGCGCCACCACCTGCAGTTCAAAGGTGCCGGTGCCGCTGATGTAGTGGCACGACACCACCTCGGGGATCTGGCGGATGGCCTCCTCCATGGCCTGCGTGAGGCCGCCGGTGTTGCGGTCGGCATCCAGGCGCACAAAGGCCAGCACGCCCAGGCCGATCTTGCGCCGGTCGATTTCGGCGCGGTAGCCCTTGATGAAGCCCGCCTCCTCCAGCGCACGCACGCGGCGCCAGCAGGGTGCGGCCGAGAGGCCCACGCGCTGTGCCAGTTCGGCGTTGGTCAGGCGCGCGTCGGATTGCAGTTCCTGCAGGATGGCCAGGTCGAATTTGTCCAGATTGTTCAAAATATCCACCAAATGAGAAAGGATCTTTCGCAAGATAGCGCAAATACGGCATCAAAAGCAAACACCTATCGGCGACAAGGGCATACACTCCTCTGCACACTGGAGCCGCCACCCTAACTGGCAGGCGCCCACGTTCCGCCCCACAAGACGCGGCCCCCACGAACCCGCGAAGGAGACAACACGATGAACGCACCCTTGCCCGAATCCGTCCGCAAGGCCCTCGAAACCGTCACGCTGGAAGACAAATACACCCTGGGCGAAGGCCGTGCCTTCATGAGCGGCGTGCAGGCCCTGGTGCGCCTGCCCATGCTGCAGCGCCAGCGCGACGCCGTGGCGGGGCTGAACACCGCCGGTTTCATCAGCGGCTACCGCGGCAGCCCGCTGGGCACCTACGACCAGGCGCTGTGGGCTGCCAAGAAGCACCTGGCTGAGAACCACATCGTCTTCCAGCCCGGCGTGAACGAGGAACTGGGCGCCACGGCCGTGTGGGGCACGCAGCAGCTCGACCTGTACCCCGAAAAGAAGAAATACGACGGCGTGTTCGGCATCTGGTACGGCAAGGGGCCAGGCGTGGACCGCTGCTCGGACGTGTTCAAGCATGCCAACATGGCCGGCACGGCCAAGCATGGCGGCGTGATCGCCATCGCCGGCGACGACCATATCAGCAAGAGCAGCACGGCGCCGCACCAGAGCGACCACATCTTCAAGGCCTGCGGCACGCCGGTGTTCTTCCCGAGCAATGTGCAGGACATCCTCGACATGGGCCTGCACGCCTTCGCCATGAGCCGTTTCTCGGGCGTGTGGTCGGGCATGAAGACCATCCAGGAGGTGGTGGAGTCGTCGGCCAGCGTGTCGGTGGACCCGGACCGCGTGAAGATCATCCTGCCCGAAGACTTCGCCATGCCGCCGGGCGGCCTGCACATCCGCTGGCCCGACGTGCCGCTGGAGCAGGAGGCGCGCCTCATGGACTACAAGTGGTACGCCGCCCTGGCCTATGTGCGTGCCAACAAGCTTAACTACAACGTGATCGAAGGCCCGCACGACCGCTTCGGCATCATCGCCAGCGGCAAGGCCTACAACGACACGCGCCAGGCGCTCATGGACCTGGGCCTGGACGACGACACCTGCCGCCAGCTCGGCATCCGCGTGCACAAGGTCAACGTGGTGTGGCCGCTGGAGGCCACCATCACGCGCAGCTTCGCCGAAGGGCTGCAGGAGATTCTGGTGGTGGAGGAGAAGCGCCAGGTCATCGAATACCAGCTCAAGGAAGAGTTGTACAACTGGCGCGCCGACGTGCGCCCGCATGTGCTGGGCAAATTCGACGAGCCCGGCGGCGATGTTTCGGGCGGCGAATGGAGCATGCCCAACCCGAGCCAGAACTGGCTGCTGCGTGCCAAGGCCGACCTCACGCCGGCCATCATCGCCAAGGCCATCGCCAAGCGCCTGAAGAAGCTGGGCGTTTCGCAGGACATCATCGCGCGCATGGACGCGCGCATCGCCACCATCGAGGCGCGTGAGCGCGCCATGCTGGAGCTCAAGACCGACACCGGCGAGCGCACGCCCTGGTTCTGCAGCGGCTGTCCGCATAACACCAGCACCCGCGTGCCCGAGGGCTCGCGCGCCGTGGCCGGCATCGGTTGCCACTACATGACGGTGTGGATGGACCGCAGCACCTCCACCTTCACGCAGATGGGCGGCGAGGGCGTGTCGTGGGTGGGGCAGTTCCCGTTCACCCAGGACAAGCATGTGTTCGCCAACCTCGGTGACGGCACCTACTTCCACAGCGGCCTGCTGGCGATTCGCCAGAGCATTGCCGCGGGTGTGAACATCACCTACAAGATCCTCTACAACGACGCCGTGGCCATGACCGGCGGCCAGCAGGTGGGCGAGCGCCCCGAGGGCCATTCGGTGCTGCAGATCATGAACAGCCTCAAGGCCGAGGGCGTGGCCAAGCTGGTCATCGTGACCGACGAGCCGCAGAAATACGACGGCGTGCCGCTGGCCGCCGGCGTGACGGTGCACCACCGCGACGAGCTTGACCGCATCCAGCGCGAGCTGCGCGAGATCGCAGGCTGCACGGCGCTGATCTACGACCAGACCTGTGCCACCGAGAAGCGCCGCCGCCGCAAGCGCGGCAAGCTCGCCACGCCCGACAAGACGGTGATCATCAACGAGCTGGTGTGCGAGGGCTGCGGTGACTGCTCGGTCAAGTCCAACTGCCTGAGCGTCGAGCCGGTGGAGACACCGTTCGGCCGCAAGCGCCGCATCAACCAGAGCACCTGCAACAAGGACTACTCCTGCGTCAACGGCTTCTGCCCGAGCTTCGTCACCATCGAGGGCGGCCAACTCAAGAAGCCCAAGAAGGAAAAGAAGGGCGACCTCGCCAGTCTGCCCCCCATCCCCGAGCCGGTGCTGCCGGTGGCCGAGCAGGCCTGGGGCATCGTGGTCGGCGGCGTGGGCGGCACGGGCGTCATCACCATCGGTTCGCTGCTGGGCATGGCCGCGCACCTCGACGGCAAGGGCGTGGTCACGCAGGACGCGGGCGGCCTGGCGCAAAAGGATGGCGCGACCTGGAGCCACATCCAGATCGCCAACCGGCCCGAGGCCATCTATACCACCAAGGTGGACACCGCCAAGGCCGATCTGGTGATCGGCTGCGACTCCATCGTCGCCGCGAACAAGGCCACGCTGGCCGTGATGCAGCCGGGCCGCACCTTCGTGGCACTGAACACCCATGGCACGCCGACGGCCTCTTTCGTCACCAACCCCAACTGGCAGTTCCCAGGCGGCAACTGCGAGAGCGCCGTCATCGCGGCTGTGGGCGCGGAGCTGGTGGGGCACTTCGACGCCGAGCAGGTGGCGGTGCAGCTGCTGGGCGACAGCATCTACACCAACCCGCTGCTGCTGGGCTACGCTTGGCAGAAGGGCCGCGTGCCGTTGTCGCACGCCGCGCTGATGCGCGCCATGGAACTCAACGGCGTGCAGATCGACAACAACAAGGCCGCGTTCGAATGGGGTCGGCGCTGCGCGCACGATCTGGCGGCCGTGCAGGCGCTGTTCCAGGCGGCCCAGGTGATCGAGTTCGTGAAGAAGCCCGCGCTGGCCGAGATGGTGGCGCAGCGCGTCGAGTTCCTCACCGGCTACCAGGATGCGGCCTACGCGGCCCAGTACCGCGCCTTCGTCGAGAAGGTGCAGGCCGCTGAAGCCAAGCTCGGCAGCAGCACGCGCCTGGCCGAGGCCGTGGCGCGCTACCTGTTCAAGCTCATGGCCTACAAGGACGAGTACGAGGTGGCCCGCCTGCACACCGACAAGGCCTTCACCGACAAGATCGCCGCCATGTTCGAGGGCGACTACAAGATCGTCCACCACCTGGCCCCGCCCCTCATGGCCCAGCGCAACGACAAGGGCGAACTGGTCAAGCAGTCGTTCGGCCCGTGGATGCGCCGTGCCCTGGGCGTGCTGGTCGGGCTCAAGGGCCTGCGCGGCGGTGCGCTCGACATCTTTGGCAAGACGGAGGAACGCCGCCTGGAGCGCGCCCTGATCGTGGAATACCGTGCCTGCATCGAGGAGCTGCTCGCCGGCCTGACGCCCGAGCGGCTGGCCCTGGCGGCCGAGATCGCGCGCATCCCCGAGGACATCCGGGGCTACGGCCACGTGAAGGAGCGCCACCTCAAGGCCGCGCGCGCCAAGTGGGACGGCCTGATGGCCCAGTGGCGCGCCCCGGCGCAGCGCCAGGTGGCCTGAGCGTCAGGACTGCGGGAGCAAACCAGGGCCTGCACTGCGGTGCGGGCCCTTTTTGTGTCGGTATCGTCCTCTGCTTGCTCGCCTGGTAAGCCATGGCCGTGCCCCTGGTGTTGTGGGGCGGTGCACGGAGGTAGCAGTTGGGGTGGGTTTTGAGGGCATTTCCCGCCTGGATGGGGGGCTGAGGGCGCCCGCATACAATGTTCTGTTGGCCGCCATGCATCCTTGGGGTGCTGTAGCGGCGTGTCCCGAGAAACCTCTCGTTTGGAGTTGATTCCTGTGTTTATTTCTTCTGCTATTGCCCAGACGGCACCGGCCCCTGCTGCAGGTGGCGACATCATGAGTTCCCTGACAGGCATGTTGCCGTTGGTACTGATGTTCGTGGTGCTGTACTTCGTCATGATCCGACCCCAGATGAAGCGCCAGAAGGAGCACCGCGCCATGATCGACGCGTTGACCAAGGGGGATGAAGTGGTCATTGCCGGTGGCATGCTCGGCAAAGTGGCGCGCATGAGCGAGCAGTATCTGGGGGTGGAGATCGCCGCTGGTGTGGAGGTGCAGGTCCAGCGTGCCTCGGTCGTGCAAGTGTTGCCCAAGGGCACTATCAAGTAACTGATGAGCATTCCCCTGAGTCGCTGGGGCGCCTCTTCCTTCTCTCGCGTTGTTGGCGAGAGGGGAGGAAAGGCCGGCGCGGCGGGGTGGCCCTGGTGCGGCGTTTGCCGGCAGGGCGTGGAAAAGGCGTAAACATGAACCGTTATCCGATCTGGAAGTACGCGATCCTGGTGGTCGCGCTGCTGATCGGGGTGCTCTACACCCTGCCCAATTTTTTTGGTGAGGCACCTGCCGTGCAGGTGTCTTCTGCCAAGGCCACTGTGAAAGTGGACGCTGCTGTGCTGCAGCGGGTGGAGGAAGCCTTGCGTGCGGCAGGTTTGTCGCCTGACTATGTGAGCCTGGAAGGCAACTCGGTGCGTGCGCGCTTCGATACGCCCGACAACCAGCTCAAGGCCAAGGATGCAATCCAGAAGGCGCTGATACCCGATCCGGCCGATCCGGCCTATATCGTGGCGCTGAACCTGGTGTCGCGCTCGCCCACCTGGCTCTCCGCGTTGCACGCGCAGCCCATGTACCTGGGGCTGGACTTGCGGGGCGGCGTGCACTTCATGCTTCAGGTGGACATGCAGGCGGCCTTGACCAAGAAGGCGGAGTCCTACGCAGGCGACATCCGCACGGCGCTGCGTGACAAGAACATCCGCCATGGCGGCATCAGCCGCGACGGACAGGCCGTCGAGATCCGCGTGCGCGACGAGGCCACGCGCACAGCCACGAGCAACCTGATCGCTGACCAGTTCACCGATCTGCAGGTGGTGGTCACCCCCGATGGTGCTGAGTTCAAGTTGCGTGCCTCCATCAAGCCCGAGGCCACGCGCCGTGTGCAGGAGCAGGCACTCAAGCAGAACATCACCACGCTCCACAACCGGATCAACGAGCTGGGCGTGGCCGAGCCCGTGATCCAGCAGCAGGGGCTGGATCGCATCGTCGTGCAGTTGCCCGGCGTGCAGGACACGGCCAAGGCCAAGGACATCCTGGGCCGCACGGCCACGCTGGAGGTGCGTTTGGTGGATGAATCCACCGAGGCGCGTGCGGCGGAACGCGGTCAGGGCGCCGTGCCTTTCGGCTCTGAGCGCTATCTGGAGCGCAACGGTCAGCCGGTGATCGTGAAGAAGCAGGTCATCCTGACCGGTGAGAATCTCACCGATGCGCAGCCTGGTTTCGACGGGCAGACGCAGGAGCCGACCGTCAACCTGACGCTTGATGCCAAGGGTGCGCGCATCTTCAAGGATGTGACGCGCGAGAACATCAACAAGCGCATGGCCATCATCCTGTTCGAGAAGGGCAAGGGCGAGGTCGTGACAGCGCCGGTCATCCGCTCCGAGATCGGTGGTGGCCGCGTGCAGATTTCCGGCCGCATGACCACCATGGAAGCCAACGACACCGCGCTGCTGTTGCGCGCTGGCTCGCTGGCCGCGCCCATGGAGATCATCGAGGAATTCACCATTGGCCCGAGCCTGGGCGCGGACAACATCGCGCGTGGCATCAACAGCGTGGTCTGGGGCATGCTGGCCATCGCGGCCTTCATGTGCGTGTACTACATGCTGTTCGGTGTGTTCTCAAGCATTGCGCTGGGGGTGAATGTGCTGATGCTGGTGGCGGTGCTGTCCATGCTGCAGGCCACGTTGACCCTGCCAGGCATTGCCGCCATGGCGCTGGCCCTGGGTGTGGCCATCGACTCGAACGTGCTCATCAACGAGCGCATCCGTGAGGAATTGCGTGAGGGTGTGTCACCCCAGATGGCCATCCACGCCGGCTACGAGCGCGCCTGGGCCACCATCTTGGACTCGAACGTCACCACCTTGATCGCCGGTTTGGCACTGCTGGCTTTCGGCTCGGGCCCGGTGCGCGGCTTTGCCGTGGTGCACTGCATCGGCATCCTGACCAGCATGTTCTCCGCCGTGTTCTTCTCGCGTGGATTGGTCAATTTCTGGTACGGCGGCAAGAAGAAGCTCAAGAGCCTGTCCATCGGCCAGATCTGGAAACCCGGGGCCGACGGCACCACCGCCGTCAAGCCGGAATAAAGGAGGAAGACCATGGAGTTCTTGGTTCCAGCATCACATGCGCTACGCGCATATGAGCTTCCTCTGAAAATTCCAAAACAAGGATAAGAAACATGGAATTTTTCCGCATCAAAAAAGACATTCCGTTCATGAAGCACGCGTTGGTCTTCAACGTGATCTCCTTCATCACCTTTGCGCTGGCGGTTTTCTTCCTCTTCAGCCGTGGTTTGCATCTGTCGGTGGAGTTCACCGGCGGTACGGTGATGGAGGTGGCCTACAGCCAGCCAGCGGACTTGGCCAAGGTGCGCAGCACGGTGTCAGGCCTGGGCTATGGCGATGACGTGCAAGTGCAGAACTTCGGTACGGCGCGTGATGTGATGATCCGCCTGCCGGTGCAAAAGGGCGTTTCCTCGGCGCAGCAGAGCGAGCAGGTGATCGGTGCGCTCAAGGCCGCCGATCCCGAAGTCACGCTACGCCGCACCGAGTTCGTCGGTCCGCAGGTGGGCGAGGAACTGGTCCATGGCGGGCTCATGGCCTTGGCCATGGTGGTCGTGGGCATCGTGATCTATCTGGCGTTTCGCTTCGAATGGAAGTTCGGTGTCGCTGCCATCATTGCCAACCTTCACGATGTGGTCATCATTCTGGGCTTCTTTGCCTTCTTCCAGTGGGAGTTCTCGCTGTCGGTGTTGGCGGCGGTGTTGGCGGTGCTGGGCTATTCGGTCAACGAGTCGGTCGTGATCTTCGACCGGATCCGTGAGGCTTTCCGGCGTTACCGCAAGATGACGACCACCGAGGTCATCGACCACGCCATCACCAGCACGATGAGCCGGACCATCATCACCCACGCATCGACGGAGGCCATGGTGCTGTCGATGTTCTTCTTTGGCGGTCCCAGCCTGCACAATTTTGCGCTGGCACTGACCATCGGCATTTTGTTCGGCATCTATTCCTCGGTGTTCGTGGCGGCTGCTATCGCCATGTGGCTGGGTGTCAAGCGTGAGGATTTGGTCAAGGCGCAGCGCAAGGAAGGTGACCCCAACGATCCCAATGCGGGTGCGGTGGTCTGACCACAAAACGGTGTTCCCGTATAACATCACGTGATGCACGCTTCTTCCGCGCCTCATCAGCCGCAGCGCAGGCTTGCGCGGCAGGTGCGTGAGCGGCTGGTGGAGGGGCTGTGTCGGGGACAGGTTGATATCGACAAGGTGCTGCTGGAGTTTTTCAGCAACCTGATGGCGCAAACCGGGACCCAACGGGAGATGCAGCAGCGCCGTGATGCCTGGCAGTCGTTCCAGCAGCACAGTGGTGATTGGATGCGCAATGTGGCCGAGGCCTGGCGCTCGGCGCTGACCGAAACCCCCAGTTCCCAGCGCGGCAGTGGCTTTAACGCTTCGGAGTTGAGCTTTGAGCTGGTGGACGACGATGTGGTGGAGAACAAGATCGTCGCCTCGCGCATTGCCCTGACGGTCATGGAGGCCGTGAGTGCTGGCTTTGAGTCATTGCGTTTGCGCGTCCAGTCGGTGGAGGGGCGTGAGCTTCCCAAGGACGACATTCTTCGTCCCGAAACCGTGGCCCTCCATCTGGTGGAGCAGTGGGTAAAGTCGGGCATGGCCCGTGATGACCTGCAGACGGTGCTGGATCCATTGCAGCGTGAGCTGGCTGCCGTTTTGCTGAAGGTGTACCAGGCCTGCAACGATCTCTTGCAATCCCAGGGCGTGGTGGCGCAGCAGGATTTGCGCGTGCGCGTGAATCGCTCGCCCGCTGGATCGGGCGCAGCGCCTCTGCAGAACAGCCCTGCCTCGCAGGCGCTGGCGCAGACCCAGCAAGCCATGGCCTCCGCGCGCGAAATGGCTGCGCAGGCCAGCCGGTTTGGTGCCTCACGCATGGCGCCGACCAGCATGCACCCCATGCAGCAGGCCATGCCATCGATGTATGCCGGGGCGTCTCCCCTGGCCCGTGCGCGACAGCGTGCGCAAGGCGTCATGGTTCAGCTCAAGCGCCTGCTCACCCAGCCCGCCACTGGCTTTGACATGGTGAATGCGCCCCCTGCATCGGCGGCACTGGCCCATGCATTGGCCGCCCACCGCGTGCAGGCGGAGAGCTACTACGGCACAGTGGGGGCTCCCATCGAGGATTACAGCCCGGCGGCCGTGGTACAAGTGACCAACGTGGTGCGCAATCGGTCCGCGGAGTTCAAGAAGAAGGCTGACAGCGAGGGTGAAAAGGCCATCATCGAGGTGGTGGCCTTGATGTTCCAGAGCATCCTGACGGAGGATCGCATTCCACCCGCGGTGCGAATCTGGTTTGCGCGCTTGCAGGTGCCGGTGCTGCGTGTGGCGCTGGCTGAGCCCGAGTTCTTCAGCAACATGGAGCACCCGGCGCGCAAGCTCATTGACCGGATGGGTTCGGTCGCACTGGGTTTTGACTCCACGGCACTTTCGGGCAGTGCGCTGGAGGCAGAAATCAAGCGCATCGTGCAGGTGATCGAGCAGTATCCTGAAACCGGCAGGCGGGTTTTTCAGCTGGTGTTCGATGAGTTTGAGGCCTTTCTGGCCAAGTTCCTCACCGCCAAGCAATCCACGGCCAAGCTCGTCAGCGTGGCACAGCAGGTGGAGCAGAAAGAGACACTGACCATCCAGTACACCATCGAGTTGCGCACCATGCTCAAGGACATGCCGGTGCGGGACGAGATTCGTGAGTTTCTTTTCAAGAACTGGGCGGAAGTGCTGGCCATGTCGGCCGTGCGTGACGGTCCGCAGCATGCCGATACGGTGGCCTACAAGCGCACGGCAGCCGACCTGGTCTGGGCGGCCAGCGCCAAGCCCAATCGCACGGAGCGGGCGCAAGTGATCCAAAGCCTGCCCGGGCTGTTGCAGCGTTTGCGCCAGGGGTTGACCTTGATGGGAATGACGGGGCAGGTACAGGACGCCCAGATCAAGGCATTGACAGACACCCTGGCAGAGGCGTTTCTGTCGAAGACGGCGGCTATTCCTGTGGAGCACATTCAAGCGCTGGCCAAGCGTCTGGCCAACCTGGAAGACTTCATCAGCGATGCCGACATGGGCGACATGCCGCTGGATGCCGAGAGCATCGAGATGATGACTGGCATAGACGCTTCGGCCATCCACGTGATTGCCGACAACGGCGCGCCGGTGGAGGAGGCCATGGTGGCCTGGGCGCTGGAGTTACCCAAGGGCAACTGGTTTACCCTGGACCACAATGGTGCCAGCCTGCAGGTGCAGTATTCGTGGCACAGCCAGCGCAAGCAATTGCACCTTTTCGCCGCCACTGACGGCACTTGCTACCTGATCCAGTTGCGGCGCTTGGCGGCTTATCTGCAGGCCGGGTTGTTGGTTGCGCGTGAAGAAGAGGGCCTCACGGTGCGAGCGACCCGCGATGCGCTGGCCAAGTTGCAGGCCAATCCGGAGCGCCTCCTGGGGTGATCATGGTGTGTGGCCGCCTTTAGGCTTGGGCCATGCGCTGGAACATCCCCCCAGGCAGTCGCATGACCAGGCCCTCGATTTCCAGTTCCAGCAACTGAACCTGCAGTGTCGGGGTGTCCATGCCCGTGCGTGCCTGCAGCGCGTCCAGTCCTGTGGGGTCGAAGCCCATTGCTTCCAGCACCGCAGAGTGCTTGTGGGGCTTGCAGGGGGATGCGGGAGCCGAACCGGCAGCAGAAAGGGGGGCGCAGAACCCAGGCAACTCCTCCAATATGTCCTGCACGGTTTCCACCAGCTTGGCGCCTTGTCGGATCAAGGCATGGCAACCGCGCGATTGGATCGCATGGATGGAACCGGGAATGGCAAACACCTCCCGCCCTTGCTCCGACGCCATGCGTGCAGTGATGAGTGATCCGGATGCGGGTGCTGCTTCCACCACCAGGGTACCCTGGGACAGGCCTGAGATGATGCGGTTGCGTTTGGGAAAGTTGGCCGCCAGGGGCGGCGTTCCCAGAGGGTATTCACTCAGCAGCAGCCCGTGCTGCGCGATTCTGTGTGCCAGTTCAAGGTTTTTTCGGGGGTAGACACGGTCCAATCCGGTTCCGACCACGGCGATGGTGGCAGGGGAATTGTTGTTGTCCTTCGAAGCAGACAGGGCGCCCTCATGGGCGGAGGCGTCCACCCCCAGAGCCAGCCCTGACACCACGGTCCAGCCTGCGCTGCACAGTGCCGACGCGAAAGAGCGGGCGTTTTCCGCGCCCTGGGGCGTGGGGTTGCGGCTGCCCACCACCGCAAGGCACTGAGGGGCCGCAAAGCTGTGCGACTGCAGAAAACGGGCCGGTCCCAATGCATAGAGCAGCAGGGGCGGATCTTCGGTTTGCAGCAAGGCTGGCGGATAGCGCGGATCGCCCAGTGTGATGATGCTGCGCTGCTCGCCATGTGGGCCGTTGGTCTCCAGCCATTGGGTAGTTGCGCGGTACTGGGCATCCAGTGCCTCAGGTACGCAAGCCAAGGCACCGGCCTGGGCCGCCGTGGTGTGATCCTTCAAGGCCTGCGTGCTTTGAAGGAACACCTGCTGTGGCAGCCCGAACGCCGCCAGCAAGCGCCGACCCGTCAAAGAGCCTACGCCCGGTGTCAGGCCAAGGCGCAGCCAAGCACGCAGCTCATCGCCATCCATGGTTTCTTCCGTGCAAGTAGAAGGAGAAGGCAATTTCCGCTTGCACGGTACCTGAGCATATCAATCCGGATTGACCAGCCGATCGCCCACGCTCACGGGCAGACGGGCTTCAAGGATCAAGGCATACGAAACCCGCTCAAAAGTCCTGAACACCATGGCCAGCCCATTGGATTCGCTGGGCAGCTTGATCGTCTGTTTGCCGTTTTCTGTCTTGTCCGTGATGCGGCTGCCTTTGGTCAGCAGACTCAGTACCAATCCGGGCTGCATGCCGTCTTCGGTGCCGAGGTTGATGGCTACCACGTTGTTCTGGGCTGCGTTGGACATGCCAAAGCTGCCGTAGATGGATACCACGCGTGCATCCACAGGCAGCTGGGGTGCGTGCGGAGCAAAGCTGACATAGGAGCGCGGCGGTGCCGGCAGCAGCCGATCGCCAGCACGCACTTCTTCCTTGCTGGATGCCAGGTCCAGCGTGGCGGGCACGTATTCAGAGATGTAGCCCCCCTTGCCGTTGCTGCTCTCTTCAAAACTCTCACCACGGACCAGATCGGCCTTGCCCAGGTAGTGGGCCTCGTAGCCGAGGATGGCGCCACTGGCCGGATCCTTGAGGGCCACGGCATCGCGGAAGATGCGGTACTGGCGCGGCTCACCAGGCTCTGCACGCAGCGGGTTGGCCGCATCGCCCCGGGCATAAATACGGTCTGTGGGGCCCATCAGCACCCGGTCTTCCATGGTGGCTACCACGCGCGCAGCGCGCAGAAGCGTTTGCTCGTCCACCACCAGAGGCTCAGCCAGGAAGGGTTCGATCAAGTGCTGCTTGAGGGTCGGCAGCGCTGTGGCGGACAGGCTGTCGGTGCGGGTGCGCGGAGAGACGCGTACGGTCTCGGGTTCGCCGCTGGCCATGGCACGGGTGCTCAGACGTGCGTAGCCATCTTTCTTTTCCAGGTACAGGGTCTGTCCAGGAAAGATCAGGTGGGGGTTGGCAATGGCCTGCATGTTCATACCCCACAGCTCGGGCCAACGCCATGGGCGCTTGAGGTACATGCCCGATATTCCCCAGAGGGTGTCGCCACGCTTGATGACGTAGGTGTCGGGCGCGTCGGCGGCAAGCTCTGCCAGGGGGATGCCTTGTTGGGCCACCTGTTCAGCGGTGGCCCGCTGTGCCGTGCTGACGGGTGCGGTCTGTGCCATGGCCGCCTGGCTGGTCAGCATGGCACAGACGAAGCCCACTGCGCCCAAGGCCACCCGCGGCATACCGGCCATTGCTCCCATGTCGTTCCTGTTCTGCATGTTTAAACGCCCCTCGCTGTAGCCATGTGCAGATCCGTGCAAGGGCTGCCATGGCAAAAATACGTCATAAATCGTCTGAGATTCTCTGCTCAAGCCCTTGATTCGGCAATGATTATTGTCCTCGGCGGGTGCGCAGAATGGAAAAAGTGGCGAAAATAACGACATTCTTCTGTGCGCAGCCATGGCCATTCTCCCTATTCTTTGTTATCCCGACCCTCGGTTGCATACTGTTGCAAAACCGGTTCGTGAGGTCGATGCGCGCATCCGCGGCCTGGTGGCGGACATGTTCGAGACCATGTACGACGCCCACGGCATCGGTTTGGCAGCCACACAGGTGGATGTCCATGAGCGCCTGGTGGTGATCGACGTTTCTGAAGAGCGCAATCAGCCTCTGGTGCTCATCAACCCTGAAATTGTCTGGGCCAGCCCGGAAAAGCAATTGGGCGATGAAGGTTGCCTGTCGGTGCCTGGCATTTACGACGGCGTGGAGCGCTCCACGGCGGTGCGCGTGCGTGCACTCGACGCGCAAGGCCAGGAGCAAACCCTGGAGGCCGAAGGCCTGCTCTCCATCTGCATCCAGCATGAACTGGACCATCTGCTGGGCAAGGTGTTTGTCGAGTATCTGTCGCCACTCAAGCGGACCCGGATCAAATCCAAGCTGGTCAAGCGCCAGCGCGAGGCACGCGCATGAGGGCCGCTGCACCAGGAATCGGCTGGCTGTTGATTTGCGCCGTGCTGGCGGGGTGTGCCAGCGGCGGCGGCCAAGCCGTGCGCCCCGGTGTGCTGCTGGACGACGTGCAGGCGCAGTGGGGTGCGCCCAAGGCCGTGTACCAGCATGCGCAAGGCCAGCGGGTGTTTTACAGTCCGCAACCCTGGCAGGTTCGCCGACTGGATTTCGATGCCCTGGGCAGGTTGCAGCAGATCCACGAGCAGGTGCTCTCGGTGGCGCAGTTTGCTGCCATCGAGGCGGGCAAGTGGCGTGCGGCCGATGTGCAGCAGACCTTTGGCCCGCCCGCGCGTCGTGCGACCGATGCGGACAAGGGCAGCGTCTGGAGCTACTTTTTCCTGGAATATGGCGTGCACCGGCGCGCGCGCATCCATTTCGACGCTGGCGGCAGCGTGGCGCGGGTGGACGTGGCCGAAGACCCGGCGGCCGACGACCGTTACCGCTGATCGTCAGCCTTCAGATCATGAAAGTCATTTTTGCCGGTACGCCGGATTTTGCGCGCGTTGCCTTGCAGGCTTTGCTCGACGCCGGTTTCTCGGTGCCGCTGGTACTCACCCAGCCTGACCGACCCGCCGGACGGGGCATGAAGCTCCAGGCATCTCCGGTCAAACAGCTGGCGCAGGCACATGGCATTGCCCTGGCACAGCCGCGCAGCCTGCGATTGGATGGCAAGTATGCCGAGGAGGCTGCTGGCGCGCAGGCAGCCATCATGGCTGCGCAGGCCGATGTGATGGTGGTGGCGGCCTATGGCCTGATTCTTCCGCAGTGGGTGCTGGACGCGCCGCGCTGGGGTTGCCTCAACATCCATGCCAGCCTGCTGCCTCGCTGGCGAGGGGCGGCACCCATTCACCGGGCGATTGAGTCAGGTGATGCGCAGACCGGCATCACCATCATGCAAATGGATGCGGGCCTGGACACTGGCGACATGCTGTTGCGCGAGGCGATGGATATCCTGCCCCAGGACACCACAGCCACCCTGCACGACCGCCTGGCCGTTCAGGGTGGGCGGCTCATCGTTCAGGCGCTGCACCAACTGGACGCCGGGGGGCTTGTGCCGGTGCCGCAGCCGGAGGCGGGGGTGTGTTATGCCCACAAGATCGAGAAATCCGAGAGCGCAGTGGATTGGTCTCTTTCGGCCGAGGCCATCGACCGGCGCATTCGTGCCTTCGACCCCTTTCCGGGTGCCAGCACCACGGTGCAGGGGGAGGTCATCAAGCTGTGGTCGTGCAAAATTGATAGCGCCTTGCGCCCGTCTGACGTGCCCTGCGGCCATATTTTGGCCTTGAATGCTGATGCGGTGTCGGTGGCGTGTGGGCACGGCGTGCTGGCCATCACGGCCTTGCAGCGTGCTGGGGGCAAGCGCTTGGGGGCGGCAGATTTCTTGCGTGGATTTGGCTTGCAGCCGGGCATGGTGCTGGGTGCGCACAGTGCGTCCGGCGAGGCCGGTGCGTGAGCGCCGTTGCGCAGCGCAGGACTTGGCGCCATCCCCTGTTCCGCCAGGGGGTGGCAGACATGCTGGGCACCTCCCTGGGCATCGCCGCCTGGGGCCTGGTCACCGGGGTCGCCATGGTCAAGAGCGGCATGTCGGTGCCTGTGGCCGTTGTCATGTCGCTCCTGGTCTATGCAGGCAGCGCCCAGCTGGCGGTGATTCCGCTGCTGGCGGCCGGAGCCCCGCTGTGGGTGGTTTGGCTCACGGCGTGTTGTGTGAATCTGCGCTTTGTGATCTTCAGCAGCCTTTGGCGCTCCTATTTTCAGCACTTGCCTTTGCGCCAGCGCTTGGCCATTGGGTATTTCAGCGGGGATGTCATCTTCGTGGCCTTCATGAAGCGCTTCCCCGAGCCGCGCCCTGGCAAGGGGCAGGTGCCCTTCTTCTGGGGGGCGGCCACCGTCAATTGGGTGGCCTGGCAAGTACCTTCGTTGCTGGGCATCGCACTGGCCCACGCCATTCCCTTGTCGTGGGGGCTGGGTTTTGCCGGGGTGCTGGCCTTGTTGGGGGTGTTGTTGTCGCTGCTGGTGGACCGCGCCACCTGGACGGCGACGGGTGTGGCGGCCACGGCGGCCGTTGCAGCTTTCGCGCTTCCGCTCAAGCTCAATATCCTGGTGGCCATTGCCGCAGCCGTGGCTGCGGGCCTGTTGGTGGAGGCTGTGCAGACGCAACGCACGCTGGCTGTGGACCATGAGGGTGCGCCGTGAACAGCGATGACCTGCAGGCCATGCTGGCCATTGGGGGCCTGGCGCTCATTACCGTGTTGACGCGGGCCTTTTTCATGATTCCCCGGCGTGAGATCCCCATGCCGGGCTGGTTGCGCCGGGGCCTCAAGTACGCTCCGCTGGCGGCGCTGACGGCGGTGATCGCCCCGGAGGTGTTCATGACACAGGGGGTGCTGCTGACCACCTGGCAGGACGCCAGGCTGCCCGCGGTGCTGTGTGCCAGCGCCTACTACTTCTATCGGCGCGGCATTCTGGGCACCATCGTCGTGGGCATGCTGGTGTACCTGCCGCTGCATGTGGGGCTGGGCTGGTAGGTGCGGCATCGGGCTGCTGGTGCGCTTGCCTACAATGCGGTTCAGCCGCCGTTGGAATGGGTGACCACCGCTTCCAAGGGCGATCCGTCAGGCCCCTTTCTTCACACCGATGAACATCCTTCGCTTCTCCGATCTGTGCGCCAGCGGCCAAGTGGCCGGCAAGCGCGTCTTCATCCGCGCCGACCTCAATGTTCCGCAGGACGATGCAGGGCGCATCACCGAAGACACACGCATCCGCGCCTCGGTGCCCGCCATCGAGATGGCACTCCAGGCCGGCGCTGCGGTCATGGTGACCAGCCACCTGGGTCGTCCGACGGAAGGTGAGTTCAAACCGGAAGACTCTCTGGCTCCCGTCGCACAACGTCTGGGCGAGTTGCTGGGGCGCGAGGTCCCCCTGGTGAGCGACTGGGTGGATGGTGTGAGCGTCGCGCCCGGCCAGTTGGTGCTGCTGGAAAACTGCCGTTTGAACGTGGGTGAGAAGAAGAACAAGGAAGACCTGGCGCGCAAATTGGCTGCGTTGTGCGACATCTTTGTGAATGATGCCTTTGGCACCGCCCACCGCGCCGAGGGCACTACCTACGGCATTGCTCAGTTTGCGCCTGTGGCGTGCGCAGGCCCGCTGCTGGCGGCCGAGATCGACGCCATCAGCAAGGCGCTGGCTTCGCCCAAGCGCCCCTTGGCCGCCATCGTGGCGGGCTCCAAGGTGTCCACCAAGCTGACCATCCTGCAAAGCCTGGCCAAGAATGTGGATCAGCTCATCGTTGGCGGTGGCATTGCCAACACCTTTATGTTGGCGGCGGGTCTGAACATCGGCAAGAGTCTGGCAGAAGCCGACCTGGTGGGCGAGGCCAAGGCGGTGATCGAGGCCATGAAGGCGCGCGGCGCCGAAGTGCCCATTCCCACCGACGTCGTCGTTGCCAAGACCTTTGCCGCCGACGCCGCAGCCACGGTCAAGAAGGCCTCGGAGGTTGCCGATGACGACCTGATCCTGGACATCGGGCCTGAAACAGCGGCCAGGCTTGCTGCGCAACTCAAGGCAGCGGGCACCATCGTCTGGAACGGGCCGGTGGGCGTGTTCGAATTTGCGGCCTTTGAGAATGGCACCAAGGCCATCGCACAGGCGATTGCCGAGTCGCCCGCTTTCTCGATTGCCGGTGGTGGCGACACGCTTGCCGCCATTGCCAAATACGGCATTGAAGAGAAAGTGGGCTATATCTCCACTGGCGGCGGAGCGTTCCTTGAAGTTCTGGAAGGGAAAACCCTCCCGGCCTTCGAGATACTGGAAAAGCGGGCTGCAGTTTGATTTGAAACCGCCTGTTACAGGCGAGGTGGGTACTGTGACAAAAACAACAAAGCGTCTGCTGCAAAGCGCAGTTAGCGCATCTTTTTCTTGTTTTTGTTGAGGCCTGCACCCAAAATCAATTTCAATCGTGTAGTGGCTCGTTTTCTTGGCTTTCTACCGTCCAAGTCCGTAGGAGGGAATCATGGTGTTTTCAAGGGCAATCAGCCTGGCTGTTTTGGCTGGCGCTGTGGCTACGATGGTGGGTTGTGCAAACCGTGCGCCCATTCCCCTGGCCGAAAATTTTGAGTTGACCATTCAGCCCAAGGTTCGCTCTGCCGGGCATTGGGAACTGGTGTCGCGCGATGTCGTGGCCCAGACGTTGGCAACGCTCGACAAGGCGGGTGTGGCACCCGGCACGCCTCTGCATGTGGCGCTGCCTCCCAACCCCAGCGCTTTTGACGTCGGCTTTCGCGATTTCCTGATCACCAAGCTGGTCCAGAGTGGTGCCACGGTGCAACAAATGCCCGGTCAAACCCTGGATGTGACCTACCACGCACAAGTGGTGCGTCACAACAGCGAGCGGCCTCATTTCATTCCCGGTCAGTTCACCATGATCACTGCAGGTCTGATGGCTGCTTATGGTTTGCGCCACGAGCACCTCGATGCCCAGATGCTGGGTGCGCTGGGCTTGGCCGTGGCGGCTGATTACGGTGCCAGCGTCAATTCCGGTGGTCCTACCAATACTGAAATGATCTTGACCACGACGGTGGCGCGTGGTGGCCAGTACCTCGCTCGCAAGACCGACGTGTATTACCTGGAAAACGCAGACACGCCGTTGTTCATGCGTCCTTCCAAGAGCGTCAACATGAAGGTGGTGTCGCAATGAGCTTCAAAACAACCGCACTCCTGACCGCGTTGGCTGCCGCGCTGATGGCAGGCTGCGCATCGAACAATGCGCCGGTGCGTGCCGAGCCTACTTACCAGGAAGCCGCCAGCAGCCAGTTCTTGCAGGCCAACGCAGATGCCGTGGGCAAGCTGGTCGCAGGTTTTGATGTCTCGACACTCGGTGGTGGCCCCGTGCTGGTGGCGACCGTGGTCAATGTCAACGACATGAGCCGCGCAGCCCCCTTGGGTCGTACCTTGTCGGAGCAATATGCTTCCGTGATGTCCGCCAAGGGCTTCAACGTGAAGGAAATCAAGCTGCGTGGTGATGTCTTCGTCAAGGAAGGCACTGGCGAGCTGTTGCTGTCCCGTGAAATCAAGGACATCGCACGCAGCCAGAACGCTACGCTGGTGCTGGTTGGAACGTACTCCGCTGCGGCCAACTTCACTTACGTCAGCCTCAAGCTGGTGCGTACCGAAGACAGCCGCATTGTGCGCGGTCACGACTACGCATTGCCCAATGACCGTGACGTTCAGCGCATGCTGACCGTGCCCCGCTGAGTGGCGAGGTTCTCCAAGAAAAAACCGCCTTTGGGCGGTTTTTTCTTGGGCGCCGTTTCAGCGTTCGGTACGTATCGTTGATGCAGTGTTGTAACTGATTCTGTGTGAAAATAGAAACCCGATTACATCGTTCAAAGGGCATCCATGTCTCTCTCCCCTCGCCGCGCCACGAAGATCGTTGCCACCTTGGGTCCTGCCTCGAGTGAGGTGGGGTTGCTGGAGCGAATGATCCAGGCGGGTGTCAACGTGGTGCGGTTGAACTTCAGCCATGGCAGTGCCCAGGACCATGTGGACAGGGCGCAGATGGTGCGCGAGGCAGCCCAGCGTGCGGGCAGGGAAGTGGCCATCATGGCCGACCTGCAGGGCCCCAAGATTCGGGTAGGCAAGTTTGCCCAGGGGCGCATCATGCTGGAAGCCGGGGCCTCGTTCGTGCTGGATGCATCGCGCACTGAATTTGGCGATCAGGAGGGCGTGGGCCTGGATTACAAGGAGCTCCCGCGCGATACCCGCCCCGGGGACGTGTTGTTGCTGAACGATGGTCTGATTGTCCTGACCGTGGAAGCCGTCCGTGGCGAGGCGGTTCATACCAAGGTGCGTATTGGTGGCGAGCTTTCCAATAACAAAGGCATCAACAAACAAGGCGGCGGACTGACGGCGCCCGCGCTCACGGCCAAGGACATGGAGGACATCCGCACAGCCATGCAGTTCCAGGCGGACTATGTCGCGGTGAGCTTTCCCAAGAATGCGACCGACATGGAAATGGCGCGACAGCTGTGTAATGTGGCTGCGGCGGAGTACCGCCACAAGCCCGGGCTGATCGCGAAAATCGAGCGCGCTGAAGCCATTCCGCACTTGGAATCCATTTTGCGTGCCAGCGATGGCATCATGGTGGCGCGGGGCGATCTGGCCGTGGAGGTGGGCAATGCCGCTGTGCCTGCCCTGCAAAAGAAGATGATCCGCATGGCGCGTGACATGGACAAGGTCGTGATCACGGCCACCCAGATGATGGAAAGCATGATCACCAATCCGGTCCCCACGCGCGCGGAGGTCAGCGACGTGGCCAATGCCGTGCTGGATGGAACAGACGCCGTCATGCTCAGTGCAGAAACGGCGGCCGGCAAGTACCCACTGGAAACCGTGCAAGAAATGGCCAAGATCTGCGCCGCAGCAGAGGCGGCAGAGGATCCGCAGCTCGACGCGGATTTCTCCGGTCGCACATTCACGAGCATTGACCAATCCATCGCCATGGGCGCCTTGTTCACCGCCTACCACCTGGGAGCCAAGGCCATTGTGGCCATGACGGACAGTGGTTCCACGGCACTGTGGATGAGCCGTTATCGCATCCACATTCCCATCTACGCACTCACGCCCAAGGTGGCCACGCAGCGGCGTATGGCGCTTTTTCGCAACGTGCGCCCCTTGCTGATGGATACCAGTGCAGACCGCGATACCGCACTGGAGCAGGCCGAGAGCCATCTCAAGATGCGCAACATCGTGGGCAGCGGGGATGTGTACGCCATCACCTGCGGCGAGCCCATGGGGGCGCCTGGGGGAACCAACATGCTGAAGATCTGCCGAGCATCTTGAGCGCCAGGCATATGCCGGTAAGTTCGGCGCGCGGTTGGGGTCGGTAGAATTGCGGGTTACAAGGCGGTTACGGCCACTGGTCTGCCGCTCCCGTTTTTCAACCTTTACGGATCCACCACCATGCCTCTCGTCTCGATGCGCGAACTGCTCGACCATGCCGCTGAAAACGGTTATGGCATTCCCGCTTTCAACGTCAACAACCTGGAGCAGGTCCAGGCTGTGATGGCGGCCGCCGATGAGGTGGGTGCGCCTGTGATCCTGCAGGCCAGTGCTGGCGCGCGCAAATATGCGGGCGAGTCCTTCATCAAACATCTGATCCAGGCCGCCTGCGAAGCCTATCCCCACATCCCGCTGGTCATGCACCAGGACCATGGCACCAGCCCCAAGGTGTGCGCAGGCGCCATCGACCTGGGCTTCGGTTCGGTCATGATGGATGGCTCGCTCATGGAGGACGGCAAGACGCCTGCTTCCTTCGACTACAACGTGGACGTGACCCGGAAGGTTGTGGACATGGCACACAAGGTGGGTGTCACTGTCGAGGGTGAGCTGGGCTGCCTGGGGTCGCTGGAAACCGGCGAAGCCGGTGAGGAAGACGGCATTGGCGCTGTGGGCAAGCTGGATCACAGCCAGATGCTGACGGACCCCGAAGAAGCGGCCCGTTTTGTCCAGGCCACGCAACTGGATGCCTTGGCCATCGCCATTGGTACCAGCCACGGTGCCTACAAGTTCACACGTCCGCCCACGGGCGACGTGCTGGCGATCAGCCGCGTCAAGGAGATCAACACCCGTATTCCCAATACGCACCTCGTGATGCACGGCTCCTCGTCGGTACCGCAAGAGCTGCTGGCCATCATCAACCAGTACGGCGGCAAGATGAAAGAGACGTACGGCGTGCCGATCAAGGAAATCCAGGAAGCCATCAAGTACGGCGTGCGCAAGATCAACATCGACACCGACATCCGCCTGGCCATGACCGGCGCGGTGCGCAAGTTCATGGCCGAGAACCCCGACAAGTTCGATGCGCGCGAATGGCTCAAGCCCGCCCGAGAGGCCGCCAAGGCCGTGTGCAAGCAGCGCTACCTGGAATTCGGCTGCGAAGGCCAGGGCGGCAAGATCAAAGGGTTCACCTTGACCGTGATGGCACAGAAGTATGTGGCGGGCGAGTTGGCGCAAGTGGTCAACTGAGTATCTGTCCCTTTCCTCAGACAAGACGGCAGCCAGAGCGCTGCCGTTTTTGCTATTGGAGGATGCACTCTATTGGATGCTGTCCTGTGCGAGATAGGAGCGCCTCGTTCTTCATGTAAGCTCACGGTCAGCAAAAAAAACGCGGGCAAAGGGAGGACGGCAGCAAGCAAGTTCCTTCTCATAGCCCATGCAAGCGCCTCGGCGCTTGTGCCCCGGCCATGAACCTGGAGGAGATAACCCATGCAAACCAGCCCCACAGCAACGATGCAACGCATCGGTGTGCCCAGGGAGACCTACCCCGGCGAAAAACGTGTGGCCACCGTGCCCGACGTGGTGGAAAAGCTCATCAAGCTCGGATTCAAAGTTGCTGTTGAGTCGGGCGCCGGAGACGCTGCGAATTTCAGTGATGAGTCCTATCGTGCAGTCGGTGCCGAAGTGCTGCCCGATGCGGTCGCGCTGTGGTCCGCGTCGGACATCGTGCTCAAGGTTCGCCCACCGAGCAGCGATGAGGTGGCGCTGATGCGCGAGGGTGGGACGCTGATCGGCTTTGTCTGGCCTGCTCAAAACCCTGAACTGATGCAGCAGCTCGCCGCACGCAAGGTCACGGTGCTGGCCATCGACTGCCTGCCGCGCACCCTGAGCCGCGCGCAGAAAATGGACGCGTTGACATCCACCGCCGGCGTGAGCGGCTACCGCGCCGTTATTGAGGCGGCCAATGCCTTCGGCCGTTATTTCAACGGCCAGATCACGGCGGCGGGCAAGGTGCCTCCGGCCAAGGTCTTCATCGCCGGGGCCGGTGTGGCGGGCCTGGCGGCCATCGGCACGGCGGCCAACCTGGGCGCCATCGTGCGCGCCAACGACACGCGTGCCGAAGTCGCTGACCAGGTCAAGTCGCTGGGTGGCGAGTTCGTGAAGGTGGACTATGAGGAGGATGGCTCTGGCGGCGGCGGCTACGCCAAGGTCATGAGCGAAGGATTCCAGGCCGCGCAGCGCCAGATGTACGCCACCCAGGCCAAGGATGCGGACATCATCATCACCACCGCCCTGATCCCCGGCAAGCCGGCGCCCAAGCTCATCACTGCAGAGATGGTGCAGAGCATGAAGCCCGGCAGCGTGATCGTGGACATGGCCGCCGAACAGGGCGGCAACTGTGAGTTGACGGTGCCCGGCGAGGCCGTGGTGCGCCATGGCGTGACCATCATCGGCTACACCGACCTGGCCTCGCGCCTGGCCAAGCAATCGTCCACGCTCTATGCCACCAACCTGCTGCGTTTGGTGGAGGAACTGTGCAAGGCCAAGGACGGCGTGGCCGTGGTCAACATGGAGGATGACGCCATCCGCGGCCTCACCGTCATCAAGGACGGCGCCGTTACCTGGCCCGCACCGCCCCTCAAGCAGGCCCCGGCCCCCGCACCCAAGCCTGCGGCGGCCCCCGTGGAGCAGAAGAAGGGCGGCCATGGGCATGGCAGCAGCGGCCCCTTGCCCGCCAAGACCCTGGGCATCATCTTTGCCGTGGCGGCGGTGGCTTTCTGGTTCATTGGTGCCTACGCGCCGGCGGCCTTCCTGGGGCACTTCACGGTGTTCGTGCTGGCCTGTTTCATCGGCTACATGGTGGTGTGGAACGTTACGCCCGCGCTGCACACGCCGTTGATGAGCGTGACCAACGCTATCTCCAGCATCATTGCCATCGGGGCCCTGGTGCAGATTGCCCCGCCCGAAGCCGGGGTGAACGGGAGGCCTGACGGGCTGATCCTCTGGCTGGCCTTTGCCGCCATCGTGCTCACGGCCATCAACATGTTCGGCGGCTTTGCCGTGACGCGCCGCATGCTCGCCATGTTCCGCAAATAAGAACGAGACCCACAGCAAGGAAACAAACCCATGTCCCAAAGTCTCGCTACTGTCGCCTACCTCGGCGCTGCCATCCTCTTCATCCTCAGCCTCGGAGGCTTGTCCAACCCCGAAACATCCCGCCGCGGCAATCTGTTCGGCATGATCGGCATGGCCCTGGCTGTGCTGGCCACGGTGTTCGGCCCGCGCGTCAGCCCCTCGGGCATCGTGTGGATCGTCGGTGCCCTGGTCGTTGGCGGCAGCATCGGCCTGTATGCCGCCAAGGTCGTGAAAATGACCCAGATGCCCGAACTGGTCGCGCTCATGCACAGCCTGGTCGGTCTGGCGGCCTGTCTTGTGGGCTTTGCCAGCTATGTCGATACCTCGATCCAACTGCAAGGTGCGGAAAAGGCCATCCATGAGGTGGAGATCTACGTCGGCATCCTGATCGGCGCTGTGACGTTCTCGGGCTCTCTGATTGCGTTCGGCAAGCTCAACGGCAAGATCGGCGGCAAGCCCCTGCTGCTGCCTGGGCGCCACTGGCTCAACTTGGTCGCGCTGCTGGTGGTGATCTGGTTCGGCAAGGAGTTCCTGGCCGCGCACGATGTGCAGTCGGGCATGCTGCCCCTGGTGGTGATGACCGTGATCGCGCTGCTCTTCGGCATCCACATGGTCATGGCCATCGGTGGCGCAGACATGCCGGTGGTGGTATCCATGCTCAACAGCTATTCCGGCTGGGCCGCGGCGGCCACGGGCTTCATGCTGAGCAACGACCTGCTGATCGTGACCGGCGCGCTGGTCGGCTCCTCGGGCGCCATCCTGTCCTACATCATGTGCAACGCGATGAACCGCAACTTCATCAGCGTGATCGCGGGTGGTTTTGGTTCCGGCGGTGGAGCCCCGGCCAAGACGGGTGATGCGGCCGCGCCCCAGGGCGAGGTGGTCCCCGTGAGCTCCGCCGAGACGGCAGAGATGCTGCGCGAGGCCAAGAGCGTCATCATCGTGCCCGGCTACGGTATGGCCGTGGCCCAGGCACAGCACACCGTCAACGACATCACCAAGACCCTGCGCGACAAGGGCGTGCAGGTGCGTTTTGCCATCCACCCCGTGGCGGGCCGCATGCCCGGTCACATGAACGTGCTGCTGGCCGAGGCCAAGGTTCCCTACGACATCGTGATGGAGATGGACGAAATCAACGAGGACTTCCCGGATACCGATGTGGCCATCGTCATTGGCGCCAATGACATCGTCAACCCGGCTGCGCAGGACGACCCGACCAGCCCCATCGCAGGCATGCCCGTGCTTGAGGTGTGGAAAGCCAAGACCTCGATCGTGATGAAGCGCTCCATGGCATCGGGTTACGCCGGCGTGGACAACCCGCTCTTCTACAAGGAAAACAACCGCATGCTGTTCGGTGACGCCAAGAAGATGCTGGACGAAGTGCTGGGCGCGCTCAAAGGCTGACAGGGCATAATTCCCACAGGAAAAAAGCACGACCGTGCGGAGTTTTGGGCACGGTTTTCACACACAACAGAGATTGAACCATCAGGAGACTTGGAGATGACCGACCGCATTTGGCTCAAGAGCTATCCGTCTGGCGTGCCTGCAGACATCGACCCGGGGCAGTACCCTTCCCTCGTGGCGCTGATGGAAGAGGCCTTTCAGAAGTACGCAGACCGCGTGGCCTACAGCTTCATGGGCAAGGATGTCAGCTATGCGCAGACCGATTCTCTGAGCAAGGCCTTTGCGACATACCTGCAGGGCCTGGGCCTGGTCAAGGGCGACCGCGTGGCCATCATGATGCCCAATGTGCCGCAATACCCGGTCGCGGTTGCGGCCATCCTGCGCGCCGGCTTCGTGGTGGTCAACGTCAACCCGCTGTACACGCCGCGCGAACTGGAGCACCAGCTCAAGGACTCGGGCTCCAAGGCGATTGTCATCATCGAAAACTTCGCCACCACGCTGCAGCAGTGCATCACGCACACGCCGGTCAAGCATGTGGTGCTGTGCGCCATGGGTGACCAGTTGGGCTTGCTCAAGGGCGCGTTGGTCAACTACGTGGTGCGCAACGTCAAGAAGATGGTTCCCGCCTACGACCTGCCGGGGGCCGTGCGCTTCAACGAGGCCATTGCCCAGGGCACCCGTGGAACGCTCAAGAAGCCGGACATCAAGCCCGACGACATCGCCCTGCTGCAATACACCGGCGGCACCACGGGCGTGAGCAAGGGCGCAGTGCTGCTGCATCGCAACATCATTGCCAACGTGCTGCAGTCCGAGGCCTGGAATGCACCGGTGATGAACAAGGTGCCCGCAGGCGAACAGCCCACGGCCGTGTGCGCGCTGCCGCTGTACCACATCTTCGCCTTCACCGTGAACATGATGCTGTCCATGCGCACCGGTGGCAAGACCATCCTGATTCCCAACCCGCGCGATCTGCCCGCAGTGTTGAAGGAACTGTCCAAGCACACCTTCCACAGCTTCCCGGCCGTCAACACGCTGTTCAACGGTCTGGCCAATCATCCTGACTTCAACACCGTCAACTGGAAGAACCTCAAGGTGTCCGTGGGCGGTGGCATGGCGGTGCAGGGCGCCGTAGCCAAGCTGTGGCTGGACAAGACAGGCTGCCCGATCTGCGAAGGCTACGGTCTCTCGGAAACCAGCCCCTCGGCCAGTTGCAACCCGGTGACGGCCACCGAGTTCACCGGCACCATCGGTCTGCCCTTGCCCGGCACCAGCATGAAGCTGCTCGATGACGAGGGCAATCAGGTCACCGAACTGGGCCAGCCGGGAGAAATCGCCATCAAGGGCCCGCAGGTGATGGCGGGCTACTGGCAGCGCCCGGACGAAACCGCCAAGGTCATGACGGCGGATGGATACTTCAAGACCGGTGACGTGGGTGTGATGGATGAGCGCGGCTTCTTCAAGATCGTGGACCGCAAGAAGGACATGATTCTGGTCAGCGGCTTCAACGTCTATCCCAACGAGGTGGAAGAGGTGGTCGCCAACTGCCCTGGCGTGATGGAATGTGCCGCCGTGGGCGTGCCCGATGACAAGTCTGGCGAGGCGGTCAAGCTCGTCATCGTCAAGAAAGACCCTGACCTGACCGAGGCCCAGGTGCGCGAATACTGCCGCCACGAACTGACGGGCTACAAGCAGCCCAAGGTGATCGAGTTCCGCACCGAGCTGCCCAAGACCCCGGTGGGCAAGATCCTGCGGCGCGAGCTGCGCGACAAGAAGTAAGCCGACGCTGAAGCCGTCGCGCATTCTTTGCGCCACAATGCCGAGCGGCCACCAGGGCCGCTCTTTTTT
>Ga0116193_1000244_pt1 | contig 53046 bp, 46 predicted proteins | sample AD_UKC115_MetaG_FD_89892 | JGI IMG/M metagenome (GOLD analysis project Ga0116193, IMG submission 89892) | Active sludge microbial communities of municipal wastewater-treating anaerobic digesters from Hong Kong - AD_UKC115_MetaG | ecosystem: Engineered > Bioreactor > Anaerobic > Digestate... | reverse complement strand
TTGAAAATAAAGAGGGCATCAGCATCAGTTGGCAAACACTGAATGAAAGCAATACCCAATCATACACCGTAGAGCGCAGCGGCAATGCGCAGGATTACCGGGATATAGCAAACATCCCTGCCAAAGGGCAAACGGAAAACAGTTACAGCTACACAGATAAAAATCCGCTCGCAGGAGATAACTATTACCGCATTCGGGAAAATGCCCGGAATGGTACGGTTAGTTACAGCCAGACACTTAAAGTAAACTTTATCCAAAGCGGAGTTCTATCCCTCTATCCCAATCCGGCCAAAAGCACCGTTACGGTCAAAGGTTTAGATAAGAACAGCGCGTCTGTTATCAAAATCATGGATATGCAGGGCAGAGAAATCAGCAGTCAGCATTTTGACAAGGTAAGTACCGCTACATTGAATATCCGCAGCTTAGCACAGGGCGCCTATTTTGTACAAATAACCCAGGGAGAAAAAGTGGTAAGGTTGAAGATGGTGAAGGAGTAATTAATAATTGTTAATGGTGAATGGTTAATTGTTAATGGTGAATTGTTAATGGTGAATGGTTAATTGAGCTTAGATGTTGGGGCCAGGCTTTTAAACAGCGTGAAAAATTCATTAATAAAGAACGCGTACTTTGATTGTGCCTTGAATATTTTTTAATAATTCCATAGCTTTTTTGGAAAGGTTTTTATTTACATCCAATACCACGTAGCCGATATTTTCATTGGTTTTTAAATATTGTCCAAGAATATTTATTTTATGAGATGCCATTTGTGTATTTACAGCGCTTAAAATTCCGGGAATGTTTTCATGAATATGCAGGATGCGATGAGCTCCTTCCATAGGTGGTAAACTGAGCGCAGGAATCGAATGGGAGCCGTTTGAAATTCCTTTTTCGAGGTAATCAAATAATTTGGCGCTTACATTTTCTCCAATATTTTTTTGGGCTTCCTGGGTGGATCCTCCTATATGAGGTGTCAAAATCACATTGGCCATACCTTGTAAAGGAGAATTAAAAACATCCCCATTTTTTTCCGGTTCATCAGGAAAAACATCTATTGCAGCGCCACTGAGATGCTCCTTCTTCAGGGCCTGAGACAATGCATCCAAATCCACCACAGATCCTCTTGAATAATTCAGCAGGATGGCGCCGGGTTTCATCTGTTTTAGTGTTTGAGCATTGATCAAATGCTTTGTAAGTCTGGTTTCCGGTACATGTAAAGTAACTATATCGGATGCTTTCAGTAACATTTTCAGGCTGCCGGCAGCGTGGGCATTCCCCAGGGGCAATTTGGTTTCTATGTCATGAAACAAAACTTTCATTCCCAGTGATTCTGCCAAAATACTTACCTGGGTACCAATATTTCCATAGCCAATAATACCCAGCGTTTTTCCTCTTAATTCAAAACAACCCCGGGCATCTTTATCCCATTTCCCCTGGTGAGCTGCAATATTCTTTGCCGGGATTTTTCTTATCAACAGGATGCACAAACCAATAATTAATTCTGCTACACTCCGCGTATTGCTATAAGGGGCATTGAAAACTGCAATACCATTTTTGGTAGCCGCATCCAGATCAACCTGATTTACTCCAATACAAAAACAACCAATGGCTTGTAATTTTTTAGCGGCTTGAATCAATTTATGATTGATCTGTGTTTTACTGCGAATACCCAGGATATGTACATCTTTAATTTCTTTCAACAGTGTTTCTTCAGGGATACTGCCGGTTAATTTTTTAATTTGTAAATAACCGTTTTTCCTGAATAAATCAACCGCCGCTTCACTTACATTTTCGAGAAAAAGGATCTTTATTTTTTCTTTAGGATAACTGGTTTCCACGACACTGTTTTTATTCATCATGCATTTCCTGTTTAAATCTTTCCTGAGTGATATTTCGAAAAGTTTTATTCTAAAAATTATTCTTTAAAACATAATATCCCCCGGATGTAGATGCGGAGGATATTTGAATAAAAAGAATAGTTCTTATTTTTTCTTTTCGTAACGTTTTTTAAACTTATCAATACGTCCTGCAGTATCTACCAGTACATTTTTACCGGTATAAAAAGGATGTGAAGTATTGGAAATTTCAATTTTCACCAATGGGTATTCATTCCCATCTTCCCAAACAAGGGTTTCTTTAGAATGCGTGGTTGAGCGGCCAAGAAATGTTACGCCATTACTCATGTCTTTGAAAATTACAAAGCGGTAATTCTCCGGGTGGATACCTTTTTTCATATTTTTTGATTTAGGCTATACGGGTTTTGCCGTATATTTTTTTTAAAATGGGCTGCGAAGATAAGTAGAATTATCACCTGTGTCAAATCTATTTCCAAAATTTTTAGCCTTGATTTAATTCTTCATATTACCAAATTGCAGGGGGATGCCCAGCTGAGCGCTTTTGCATGCGGCTATAATCGTCTGTAAATCATCAATCTTTTTACCCGTTACACGCACTTTATCATCCATAATCTGCGCTTGCACTTTATATCCGCCATCTTTGATTAGTTTGACAATCTTTTTGGCATCTTCCTGTTTTAGGCCATTTTTTACGGGAATTTCTTTTTTGAGTATTTTACCGGAGGGTAAAATTTCTTTTTCAAAATCAAAAGCAGCAGGATCTATTCCAAGCTTCATACTCCGGCTTAAAATGATATCGACAAGTTGACGCATTTGCATATCACTATCCGTTTCCAGGTTGATAATAAATGCCTTTTTATCAAGTTCAACTTTAATAGGTGAGCCTTTAAAATCATACCGGGTTAAAATTTCTTTTTTCACATTATTTACTGCATTGTCGAGTGTTTGTAAGTCAACAGTACTTTCAATATCAAATGAAGGCATAATCAATAATTAAGCTGTAAAATTACATAGAGAATTTTAGAAAAAACAACTTGCCTATGCAATGATGGAAGTTAATAGCCTGAATTTTTTAACACATGGATCATGCATTCTAAACCTGATGTGCATAAAATAAATAAGGATAATTTAAGTTCTGCAAATGAGTTGAAAATCCTGCCCAAAGGATTTTTTATAGAATGTTTGATATTATGAAGAGTATGAGTGATGATACCTGTATGGCTCATTTATTTTTTTCATACAAAGCTTTGTTGATGGAGAACTTAGGGCTCAACCAGTATAATAAGATTCCAAAAACAAAAAGAAATGTAGCAATTAATTCAGCCTGTGAAGGATGGATTCCCCAAAAAGAATATCTTGTATTTACCCGGATCAATTCGATTGAAAATCTTTCGATGCCATTGAGGATTAAATAAATGGCAAACATCCTCCCTGTATATTTTATTTTCTTACGAATACTCCAAAGAATGACAAAAATGAGTAGCGATGCAATGATTTCATATAAGGGTGTAGGAAAGACCCCCTGTGGAAGTTTGAAACAGTATTCACCCCAGGTACAGCCGGGAATAGGGATGCCCACGCTATTTACATTATGTGCATAATCAAATGACCAAAACCAGTCCGGCATCCAGGCAAAAGGTTTGGGAAAAGTGTTTACAATACCCCAGTCTCCATCACCGGCCACCTGGCAACCAATCCTGCCAAGCCCATATGCCAGTATTAATGCAGGTGCGGCTGCATCTGCAATCCTGATAAACGGTATTTTATTTTTGGAAAAATAGTACCATAAAACTAGAGTAGCCAAGATGAGGCCCCCATAAAATGTAAGCCCACTCGGGGATAACATATTGCCAATAGGATCCTGGATAAAACGATCCCAGTTTTCTAAATTATCAAAAATTTTGGCACCAATAAACCCGGCCACAGCAGAGATGATTACGATATCGCTTACACGGTCACTGGGCCATACACGGATGGTTTTATCCACCGGTTTTTCAGATTTGCTTTTATTTTTTTCACGCCATTTTAGCCAGGAAAAAAATAATCCTAATCCCAAGCCTGCAAGCCAACTTCCCTGCGAGGAAAAGATGAAACCCTGCGGATTGTCTAATGCTCCGGGTAATAAGAATACACCAATGATTTTAAATCCAAAGACAAAACCCAGGATAAAATTTAATAAAAGTTCGGCCATAGAAGCCGGTTTCCCCGTTTGTTCTATTTTTTCTATATACGTAAACTCTCCCAGCGCTTCTTTGCGTTTCAGTTCTTTACTGAAAACCCAGGCTGCTACCAGAAATGATAAAGCCACAAAAAAACCAAAGGAGTTGACTATTTTCAAAAAAGGAATATCAATATGAAAAAGGTCTTTAAATAGATAATATAAATTGGGATACATAAATTATTCTAAGCTGCAATGTTAGTCAAAAAAATAAAACTGATCCGTTTTATACATATATAGAAATTAGAAATTGCTAAAAGTGCGTACACGGTTGATTTTAAGATCGCGAAGTACTCCGGATTTTGGATTCAGGGTAATGCTAAATGATTTAAATTGGCCCACCTGAACATTAATAGCCATTTGCCAGCAATGCATATCCCTCGTGAGATAGAGGCTTACTGCCTGAATAGTTCCCGATTTAAAGTCAAAGTAAGTGCCACCACCCAATTTCCATTTAGGCGCCAGACTGATATCGCCATCTATCCTTATTGTGGAATTGATTTGTGTGGTAAAACTCCTGAGATCAGGCGCCAATGCCCGGTAAAAGTTTAATGAGTAGGACAGGTTTAATGACCAGGCATTATTAAAGTCAACAAACTCCGAAGGATTATTGCGGATATAATCCAGTTCTGCCTGTTGTTCATCTCCGGTAAGTGTTGGGTCCACAGGCAGCCGGTCATTATCGGACCGTTTATCTTTGGGTTTACTTCTTAAATTGGTGGAAATAGCAATATTACCTCCAGTGAAGCGTCCCACTTTTCCTTCCTTCCACATGAGTTGATTAATCCTTCTTCCCAGGGTATCAATTTGATAAGGGTCAATAGAGGCGTTTCCAGTAATATTTATTTTGTTCAATAAATTACTCCGCAATGAGATACTGAATGGAGACCAGTTCAGGCTGTCAGCCATAAAATTATAGCCGCCGGTAATTCCAAGACCGTCGATGAGCCGCACTTTTTTTACCCCATTATTCTCATCATTGGTAGAATCCTTATCGCGTACTTTCATTTCAAAAAGGTTATCAATGCCAAAGCTCATACCGCCAAAACGTATATCGCTGAATGATCCTACTACGCCACCGTCCAATTTGGAGAAATGATATGTATTGCCGAGGGTGTCTATTTGTACATCAGAGTAATAACGCCCTACAAGACTGGGTTTATAATTCAGGCTTATAAAAGGTTTTATTTCATGACGCAATGCCATAATATGTGCATTTTTCCCAAAATTATACGTGCCGAAAATGCGGGTATTCAGGTTGATACCAAAATTCATTTCCCGTGCCGTATAGAAACCTTTTTGAATAGACGTATCTACTTTTTTAAGTGAAGGATCCCATTCCCTGTTGATGAGTTGCCCATACCATCTTTCTTCATAAGATATGGTAGGCGCTACATTCAATGGGCCTAATGAAGGTAGTGAAAGCGTAATTGGAATGGTATGATCCGCACCCCATTGTGCTGTATCCAAAAGCCTTTTAAAATTAATCGCAGAGTCGTAAAAAGATACTTGATTCAGAAAAGTGCCATTATAAGAAATGCCCAATTTCTCATACCATTTAGGTGTACCTACGGCTTCTTTTTTCTGAAAAGGATAAATTGTGGAGGCAGAAAAATTGACCGTTGGTAAACGAACATTGATCAAGCCAAGATTATTATTCTGATCATGGTTGCCAGCAATACTCAAATTATATTTTCCCTGGTTCCAGGTTCTGTTCCAGGTAATAGAAGAACTTAATTGATTTTGATAATTTTGAAAAGCATTATTGGGAATATACTGGTTAAATTTTGTGCTGCCGGCCCGTACATTTGCCGTGAAAGATGTTCCCGGCCTGGCTTTTGGGTCAGTAGAGTGATTCCAGGTTAAGAAAAAACCATTGGATTGTGTAAATTCAGATTTCGATAAACCGGATGAGTTTAAAATTTTTGTTTTTTGAATTTGCAGGTCCAAATTCCCGCGATATCGGTAACGCTTATAATATTCGGGATTGATATCCAGATTCCATCCTCCATAAGTATAAATATTTGCCCGGGTAATGATATCCCAGTTATCATTGATTACTTTATAATATCCCAATCCCTCCAACCCTAAGCCAAAACTCTCATTGGAAGCAAATTGTGGGGCCAGGATTCCGGAATGCCGGCCACGGCTTAACGGATAAATACCAAACGGTAAACCAATGGGCATTGGCACCCCTTCAAACTCTATGAATGCCGGACCGCTCACACCAATTTTATTGTTGATAATTTTTAATTTTCGTGCGCGTATATCAAAGTGCGGCGTATCCAGGTTGCAAGTCGTGAATGTAGTCTTATAAGCATACGCTACATCTGGGCTTACTTTTTTAAATCGTTGGGCATGCACATAAATTTCACCTTCATTGTAGTACGTATTTTTGGTGAGCCCTTTTTGGGTTTTTAAGTTATAAAAAATGGTATCATTTCTTGAAGTAGTCCCATTCTGTGTAATGACCGCCTGGTTAAGCGGCCCAAGTGTCGTATCTGTACCACCAAATGCTTTGATGGTATTTGTTTTTTGATCATATTCAATGGTACCCGCTTCCAGGTTTGTTGACAGTTGTTTTACTTTTGCTTTACCATATAAAAATAATTGTTTTGTAGGCACAATTAAAACGCCTGAATCATCTGCAGAATACTCGATAGGTGCATCCAAAGAATCTTTTGAAATCAATAAAGAATCAATCTGTAAAATTGTTGTATCCTTTTGTAAGGAATCTTTTTCTACAATTTCAATGGAGTCGGGGGCATTGGTTAAAGTTGAATCTTTTATTTTGCGAGGAATTGTATCAGCCTGGTTGAGACCCGCAATTTTGGTTGAAGGAGTGGTATCATCCTCAATAAATTTATTTTCAAAATGTTGCAGTGTTGAAATGCCTGTTAATGATTTGAGAAAAATAGGAATATCTCTTGCTTTTACTGCATTGAAGTGCGTTATACAGCAAATTGCTATGGTGGTTAAACCAGAAAAAAAATATTTTGTCTTAACTTTGCCGCGGTTTAGCATACACTTAAAAACAAAAATAGGTCTTTAATCAATAAATGATTTGTAAAGAAAACTGTATAATCACTTTATACTATGCGCAATAAATTAATCATCTCATTCTCAGCACTTTTTTTTATACTTCTTTTCACATCCTCTACGCCTATTCATTCATCCAAAATATATGCACAATCAAGCATCTTAAAAACCATTGTAATTGATCCCGGTCATGGGCTTCCTGATCCCGGCGCTCAGGGCGCTTACAGTAATGAAAGTGATATCGCATTGGCAATAGCATTACAACTGGGCAAGAAAATACAGGAAGCATTACCCATGTGTAAAGTGGTTTACACCCGTACAGATAGGAATTTACCTAATGGTTTGACGGATAAAAATGCAGCCAATCGGTACCGGGCAAAATTAGCCAATGATGTACATGGTGACTTATATATTTCAATTCATGCCAATGATTATGAAACGGGGAGAAAGAAAGTCATTGATGGCTATCATACGGAAAAATATTATAGCTGGAGTGGGAAAGGGAGTAAAAGGAAAAAAGTATGGCATACAAGAAAAGTAGCAGATTATCACTATGAAAAATTACCGGGTACCATTAATGGCACGGAGACATATATATGGGCCATGAATAAAAATGATGATAAAGTAAAATTTGCCAATGACAGCAAAAGTGAGTTTGCCGGAAATGATGATTCCTCATACCAGTATGACAGCCCGGAAGCAAAGATTCTCGCCAACCTGCGTGTGCAAAAATATTTTGACAATAGTAAAAGCATAGCAGAATTCGTGCAGGAAGAAATGGGGAAAATTGGCCGTGTAAACCTCGGTGTTAAACAACGTGACTGGGAAGGTATCTGGGTTTTGCAGGCAACGGCTATGCCGAGTATTTTAGTAGAAACCGGGTTTATTTGCACACCATCTGAAGAAGCTTATCTAAACAGTGTGGCAGGGCAAAATGAAATGGCCAATTCTATTCTTAATGCCATTATACGCTATAAAGCAAAACTGGAAAATATTAATAATTCTACCTTGATCAATACGATCAATGGAAAATAACGCCGGCAGTTAGTATTCATTTTTTACTTAAAACCTTTAGCCTTCTTTGCGTGGATATTCCTTTTTATAGATCATTTTTAAAAACACCGATTTGTAATTATCATAATTTACCATTATTTTTTTGGATACATCAGTGACTAAAACCTATTTTTACACCCTGCAATTTTAAAAATTTGCAGGGTATTAACCCGGATTTATTTATGAAAATATCGAATGAAACCAAGATCGGCGCACTTACTGCAATTGCTATTGCATTTTTAATTATGGGTTTTAATTTTTTGAAAGGAAAAAATTTATTGAAAAGCGGAAATTATATTTATGCAAAATATAACAATACAAAAAAATTAGTTCCTTCCAGCCCGGTCTATATCAATGGCTTCCAGGTAGGAACGGTAAATGATATCGAAAGCGATGATGATGTACGCCATGTAACTATTTCGATCAAATTAAATGATTCTTACAATATCCCCACGAATTCTATTGCCTATATTGAAAGTTCGCTGATTGGCTCACCCAATATTATTATACTACCCGGTAATTCAACGGCTTATCTGAAGAATAATGATACCATACAAACTACGGAAAAAGGAGATTTGATTTCCCAGGTTTCAGACAAAATTGGTCCTGTAACAGATAAAGTGAACCATGCGCTTTCTTCGCTGGATACCGTTCTGCAGAATATTAATTCTATTATGGACCCCAATACAAAGGGTAACCTGAAAAGTGTAATTGATAATCTTAGCACTGCATCAGCCAGTATTGTAGTATCGGTTATAAGCCTTCAACAAATGCTGGATAAGCAAAATGGAGCTCTGGGCCAGTCATTCAATAACATGAATTCATTTACACAAAACCTTGCTCAAAATAATAACAAGATTGACTCCATCATGAGTAATCTTCAAACCACCACCGATCATCTTGCAGCATCTGATGTAGATGGCGTCATCAATAATTTGAAAGCATCCGTAGAAAAACTGGATGATATGTTAGCCAAAATAAATTCTACAGATGGAACACTTGGAAGTCTTATTCATTCAAAAGAATTATACAACAGCCTGAACAATTCTGTTATCAGCCTGAATACACTCATAGATGATTTAAGGGTGCATCCGAAACGCTATGTCAATATTTCCATTTTTGGTAAAAAAGATAAAGGCGATTATCTTGAAAAGCCATTGAATGATTCTACTCCGGCAAGCAACAAATGACAAAATCATTTTATTTAAAATATCTTTTCTTCACTTTCAGCAGCATTCTTTCGCTTGTTTCTTTTGCACAGCAACCTATTCCTTCAGATACCACGCAATCAAAAAAACTGAATATCATTCGTGCAGACAGGCTGAGCTACTTTAAAAAAGACAGTGCGCAGGAATTCCAGTCCCTGGCCGGCAATGTTCTGGTTCGGCAAAACAATACTTTATTTTACTGTGACAGTGCAGTGGTGAATACCAACACCAATGTGTTGGAATCATTTGGCCATGTACATATCAATGATCATGACAGCCTCCATATTTATGCTGATTATTTAAAATATGAAGGATCCACCAAACTGGCTACATTAAATGGGAATATTCAACTAAAGGATAACCGGGGTGTTTTGTCAACTCCGCAATTAAATTACAACCTGGATACTAAAATTGCTTCTTACTCCAATGGTGGTAAGCTGGTAAACGGGAATACCACTCTTACCAGTAAGGAAGCCATTTACTATGAAGAAACCAGGGATGTATATTTTAAAAGAGATGTGGTATTGATTAATCCCGATTATGTAATTCATACCGATACGCTTCTTTATAACACGTATTCTGAAATAACCACATTTACCGTACCCACCACCATTATCAGTGACAGTGGTCATAAAAAAATTCTCACCAGCGATGGCTATTATGATTTAAAAAATAAAAAATCTTATTTTGGGAAACGTCCTCAAATTTTCGATGGGAATACGGTACTCATTGCAGATGAAGTGGCCAATGATGATAGTGACAGTTCGGGTTTTGGAGAGGCAAATGGCAATGTCATTTTTCGTGATACGGCACAAGGCTATACCATTCTGGCGAATAATATGAAAACCAACAGGAAGGAAAGTGCAGTTCTTGCAACCGTAAAACCGGTTTTGATTTTTATCAAAGATCAGGATTCCATGGTAATTGCAGCAGATACTTTTTTTACGGCAAAACTCTCTAATCTGAGAAAAGAGCGGGTTGTGCCGGTAGTGATGGACACCTCCGGTAGGGATAGCCTATACACTCCGCCAATATTGACGGACAGTACAGATCATTATTTTGAAGCATATAGTCATGTCCGTATTTTTTCTGATTCCATGCAGGCTATTGGTGACAGCCTTTTTTATGCATTGGATGATTCTGTTATCCGGCTTTTTAAAAAACCGGTTTTATGGGCACAGGGTAATCAGGTTACGGGCGATACGGTTTATTTATTTACTAAGAATAAAAAACCAGACAGGTTATATGTTTTTAATAATGCTATGGTCATCAGTAAAATGGCGGATGAATTTTTTAACCAGGTAAAAGGCCGTACCATTAATGGTTATTTCATTAATGGCAATATGGATTATATGCGCACCCGCGGTAGTCCTGCGGAAAGCATTTATTATGCCCAGGATGATGCGGACAAATTTATTGGCGTAAATAAATCCAGTGCCGATGCCTATGACATTCATTTTGAAAATAAAAAGCCGATGCGGATATCCGGGATCAATGATTTAAAAGGGATGGTATATCCCATGAGGCAGGTGAATCATATTGCAATACGTCTCCAGGGTTTTCAATGGCTGGAAAGTCTAAGGCCAAAATCGAAATATGATTTATTTGGTGAATAATTTTGCATGACTCCTCCGGCTTTTCTTTTTCTATTAAGCGTATATTTACACTTATGGATCTAGCAATTATTGGTACGGGAAATACGGCTACAGTCCTTGGAAAATTATTTAAAGAAAAAGGCCATAGAATTATAGAAGTCAATGGACGATCTGCTTCAGATACCAATTTCCTGGCAAAGGAACTCGGTGCCAAGCCAAGTTATGATCTGAAACAACTAACACCACATGCCGAAATTTACGTAATTGCTGTTTCTGATATGGCCATTGATCATATCAGTATGGACATTCATTTTGAAGATAAAATAGTCGTACATACCGCCGGGAGTATGTCGATACAAGTGCTACATCATACTTCATGCAACTTTGGGGTACTTTACCCTTTACAAAGTATGCGTAAAGAAATTGAAGATATACCGGATATTCCTTTTCTCATAGATGGCAATAATGATTATACGAAGAATGCATTAAAATCATTTGCAAAAACGCTTTCATCAAATGTTCAACCGGCCAATGATCTTCAAAGAAAAAAGATTCACCTGGCAGCTGTTTTTGTGGCCAATTTTCCCAACTTTCTCTATGCGCTTACAGAAAATTATTGCTATAAAGAAAAAATATCTTTTGATATATTACTGCCCCTGATCCATGAAACAACGAACAGGCTTTATACTTATCCGGCATCTACAACTCAAACCGGCCCAGCAATCCGCGAAGATTTTTCAACGATTGAAAACCATCTCGATATGTTGCAACAATATCCGCTCATGAAAACGACATACCTTGCTTTTATTCAAAGCATTCTAACCTGGAAACTGGATGAAAATTTATAGCACAATTTACTTTTGGATAAAAAATTACTTTGTTTTTTTGAAAATTACTACCTTAGCGCAGATTTTAATAAACTAAATTCTTCCTGTTTTAAAAAAATTTTTCTAAAAATTTATGGAATACAATTATAACCAAACCCAGTTCTCAAAAATACTCTTTGCAGGTGTTTATGCAGGAATTATAGCCACTGTGGCCACACTAACATTCAATTTCTTTTACCGGATGTCTACTGATTATAATTCTTCTATGATTATCAATGTATCATCCCTCATTTTTGGTTCCCTGATTGTATTAGAATTTTGCGCTCTGGTTTATCTTGCCCTGACAAGCTTTATGAAAAATCCCGCTATTATTTACCTAATCATTATCATTGCCATCGGGGTATTATGCTTATTAGGTACATCCTCCGTTGTGCATGCAGATAATCTTGTAGAAAGCACCCATTTCCATGGTTTATTATTGGGCGTGATTTCCATTTTCGGTTTATGCGCTATTGCCATTCCTTATTTTATCAAACACGCTGACAAGTTTTTTTAGCAGAGCCTTTTTTTTCAAGGAATATCTTTTTAAAATAAATTCATCCTGAATTTTATAGGTTGGACTCATGCCTTAGTGATATAAGAAAACATCATTCATGGTATTATTGGTATTGTTGTTACTTTTGATATCTTTAAAATCATATTATCATGACTATGAAAATTTATACAAAGACCGGTGATAAAGGAAAGACAGCGCTTATTGGCGGAACTAAAGTTTCCAAAGGCAGTCTTCGCATTGAGGCTTACGGTAATGTGGATGAATTGAATTCCTTTGTTGGCTTTGTGATGGATCAAACGTCTGATGCAATATGCAAAGCAGATTTAAAAGAAATCCAGGATCGCCTTTTTACTATTGGAGCTGAACTTGCCTGCGATCCGGAAAAGCAACTGAAAATGAAGATCCCGGATATTTATGAATCAGATATTGAATTTCTCGAAAAACGAATGGATGAGATGGAAAAAGAATTGCCTCCTCTCAAAAATTTTATTCTACCCGGCGGGCATCCTTCCGTTTCATCAACACATATAGCCCGTTGTGTTTGTCGTCGTGCAGAAAGATCCTGTGTGCAATTACAGGATAATGAATCTTATGTAGATCCGATTATTATAAAATATTTAAACAGGCTAAGCGATTATCTTTTTATGCTGTCCAGATACACGACCCATCTTTTAGGTGTGACAGAAATACCGTGGATAGCCAGAAAATGATTTCTCTTTTACACTAATTCAAAAGCTTGAATAAAATTATCCAGTTTTTCTTCCACTTGATAAAATACGGATAATTTACGAATGACATCTTCTACTATGGCATCCGGGCAACTGGCGCCGCTCGTTATGAGAATCCGTAATGGTTTTTTATTGGGTAAATAATTTTCTGTAAAACTTTCTTCTTTACTTTTCCAGTTGCAATGATGTATCAACTCTTTAGAAATTAATTTGTCCGCTCCATTGATAAAATAAGTAGGTAATTTCTCGGCGCAAAGTTCCACGAGGTGAGATGTATTACTGCTATTATATCCACCCACAACTATTGCCAGATCAGCATCTGCCTGTAATAAACCATTCACAGAACTTTGGTTATCACTGGTTGCATAACATAAGGTATCTCGCGTATCAGCAAAATGTTTATCAATGCCGTGTACATCCAGGTTATAGTATTGCGTCATTACATTTTTTAAATATTCAGCAATAGCCTGTGTGTCTGTGGCTAATTGTGTCGTTTGATTAACTACGCCAATGCGTTGGAGATCTTTGTCTACATCAAAACCCGTTGAAAAACGCCCTTTAAATTCTTCTTCAAACTGTGACTGCCCTTTTTCTCTTCGGATGTATTGTGCCAGTAAATGAGCTTCTTTCATGTCATTGATCACTACCGTTGGGGTATGTGTGGACGCATGAGAAAATGTGGCGCGGGTTTCCTCATGCTTTGGCTTTCCATGAACGACAATGCTGTAATTTTTTCGGGCGATCTGCTCACTCCGGTTCCATACTTTTTCTACAAAAGGACAGGTCGTGTTGTATTGTTGTGTTTCTATACCCTTTGCATTCAGCATAGCTTCTATTTCCAATGTGGTTCCAAATGCAGGAATGACCACTACATCATCTGCTGTAATTTCACTAAAAGGGATAAGTTGTTTGCCATAAGTATCCTGTAAAAAAATAACTCCTTTTTCTTTTAAATGTGCATTCACCTGCGGGTTGTGAATCATTTCACTTAATAAAAAAATACGCTTCCCCGGATTTTCTTCAATTGTTTTAAATGCAATTTCAATCGCATTTTCCACGCCGTAACAAAAGCCAAAATGCCTCGCAAGAAAGATCTGTAACGATCCCAGATCAAGTATAGTAGGTGAAAAATCTTTCTTTAATTTATCTTTTGATTTACGAGCATTCTTGATAGCGCTGATCAATCCACTACGATAAACATTCGGTACATTAAACTGTTTCATAGATAAAAATTCCCCGCAAAGTTAACACTTTAAAAATGGAATCTTGCACCCTAAAACAATGCCCGGATACTTGCTCTTCCGGTATGTATCGTAGCTGAAGTACCGGGTTTACGGCCTTCATAGTCAATACTGATTTCTAAATTGTTGATGAGCCTTTTAGTAAAACCGATACTCCACAGATAATTCTTTCCGGGTAAAAGCCCATCCAACATGATATAGCTAATGGTAGTATTGGTCATACCCGTATAACTGATATTGCTTAAAGTGAATTTGCCGGTAATACTGGTATTGGAAAATGTATTGTACTTCGTTTCAAGGTTAATATTATTAAACACAGCCTTTTCACCACCGAAAACAGGGTTGTTATTTTTGAGAATATATTGATATCCTGCCTGCAAGCGAAATGCATTACCGGGAAAATACGTGATCTTCGGTTCTGCGCTTATCATTTTCAAATCATAATTCCGATTGACAAAGGAAGGTGTTGTTAAACGATTGGTTCCAAACTTTTGAACATACTCCAGCATATAGGCTTTAGCAATATTTACATACCCTTTTAATGTCCATGATGAATTTTGCAGGGTTTCAAAACCATAAGTCAATAAGGATTTATTATAATTGGTGATATTGGCAATATCAACACCCCATGAAGAGTTAACCTTATATGAAAGCGTATTACTCAAATAATAATTCAGATTTAATAAAGAAGTATCAGCCACAGGGCTTTTTAATGGATTAATAGCAGGACTGCCACTTGAAATTTGTTTTTTAAATGTTTGTAATGCTGATTGAAAATAAATCCTGGATAAGAAGGCAGATAATTTTTTGGGATGAATATATTTTGAAATCAGCTTGGGATTCAATGAAAAAGCATAATTGAATTGAGAATACCCCGATTTGACATATTGATTTGTAGGCGTATAAATCCGAACATATTTTGCCTGATCCGGGAAGAGCGCTATTTCAAACTCATTCAATTGCTGTACCCCATCATTATTATAGTCTATCCAGGCGTATTGTCCCTGACCAGCCGGGACTTCTATGTAAGAAAAATCTCTCCGTGGTTCCTGTCCGGCTCCTGTTTCGTATAAAAAATTGCCTGTAAGGAATCCTTTCCACGCAATAAAAGAATAATCTATCCGGCCCAATAAACTTTTATCATTTCGTTGAGTAGTAATCAAGGAATCAAAAACATTTAATAACCGATAAGAGATGGTGAAACGAAGCTGGCTGTTTTTATTTTTTAATAAGGCAGACTGAAAATTAAAATTATGACTACGATCTACGGGTACAAGTTCTTTGCCCAAAGGGTTTTTATCTTTTCTGGTAAAATAGGTGAATGAGAAATTATTGGCCCTTGATGCATCAGAGCGTATATAAGCTGAAATAGTTTCAAAAGCAAAGCTGTACGGTGTAACGGTATCTGCATACATGTTGCGGGTTTCATTATGTTCCATCGTCCATGATGCGCCGGCAGTAAGGCTTTTAAGCGATGTAAAAGTTTTATGTACATCAAAAAATGGGCGTAAATAATACCCTTTATCAAAAGGCGTATTACTATTCGTAATATTGAATATACCCGTTAATTGAAAGCCTTTGATATTTTGAAAAGTAGAAACAATATTTCGAATACCTCTGAAATGATCACTTCGTAAATAGCTTGAAAAACTATACTGCAGGAAATTATTTTGTACATCCGAAATTTTAACCTGTAAGGAGGGTAATTGTTCCGTAGCCGGTTGCAATAAAATGGGTAACCCCCAATCCCGGGCAAATTCTACAGGCCGTAATCTTTCAATTGGAGTAAAATTTTTATGTACCCATTCATACCCGGCTGTCGTTTCCAGGGCATAAGCTTTCTTATTTTTCAAATACAAGGAATCATTTCTTTGTATAGAGAATTTTCCGGCTAGCCCTTTATCACTGTTTTTGTCTTTTACTGAAAACGTATTAATGTCCGTGTTACTTGCTGCAAATTCTGCATACATGGTCGTTTTTTTATCTAAAAGATAGGAGGCCCCAACACTTACCAGCTGCTGCAGTTTGGGTGTCACCAGGAAAACGGCCGGCTCAAAACTTCCCTGGGGCGTGCCATCCAGCGGCTGTATCCATTGATACACTTTTCCGTTAGCCCCATTGTATATTGGAATATAATTTCCTTTTTGATAACCAACTTCAGAAAAAGACAAACTATACATTGCACTATCCGGATTTGTCGAATAAACAAAGATGGAGTCATGAATGCCATTATAAACCGTATCTCTTTTTGCATATAAAATTTTCGTTACAGAAAAGGTATCTTTCATGGAATAAGGGTAAAATGCATTCTGAATACTGTCGCCAAGATTAGCCAGGAATTGCTTTTGCGGATTATCCAGCGTCTGATTAATGGGAGCATTTTTGGCATCTTTAGTTTGATAAGCAGCAACAAAAATGTTCAATTTATTATTCAAATTCACTTGTTGCTGAACATACAACATGGTGTTTAAATAATTTCTATCTGCATATTCAAATTCAACTTGTATGCGGGTATCTTTTGTAATCAGTTGTTGGGGAGTAAAAGTTATTTCTGCAGTATTGTAATTGATTACGTATTCCTGGTCCTCGCCTCGCTGTACCTGTACCCCGTCAATATATACGCGTTCCGTGCCGGCCAGTACTATGAAAAATACCTCATTATTATTTCCCTGTAACCTGTAAGGGCCCTGGTTTCCCTCTATAGGGGTAATGATATTCCTGGCAAATTTTCCTTTTGCAATGGCTCCACTCATTAAAGTAGATGAATGATTGTTTTTTCCAAAATCAATATCCTGCTTATAAGATAATCCCTGTAATCTTTTATAAAATTGTAAAAAGTAAGACTGATCCTGACGTATATCAATATCACCCAGGCAGACTTTCCATTTTGATTTACTGAACTCAAGTAAAATTTTATCAAATTCATTTAATTGTTGCGTAGTACCATCAGGCTGAATGGGAATATTATTATCTGTAATGGCGGCGCTTAATTGAATGCTATCGCTAAGATATCCATTGAGCTGCAGATTTAATTGTGAATTAAAAACCGCATCCTGATTATTGCCAATACTCAGGTTTCTACCCAGACTACCTTTATAATCTAGCTTGCCAAAATTGAACAGGTTTTGATTGGCTGAAGTATTTTGTTCATACCTTGGGACGGCCACAAAATTATTACTGATACTATCAAAAGAATAACGTTGAGATGAAGAATACAATGAAAAGGGAAATGTCCGGTAAATAACTTCTACACTATCCTGCCGCATTTCTTTTAACCAGGTAATTGCTGAATGAGCAGCATCAAGTGTGTAAAAAGTAGAATCTATTCCCATTATACGAAAAGTATTGGGCACAATTGATAATGAATCAATTTTGTAAGCCCCTCTTGCCGGAATTTTTTTCCTATGTATATTGGAAACCTGTGCCATTGCCTGGCAAGACAGGAATATCAGGATAAAGACAAATATGTTTCTTTTGAAATTCAGGTCTTTCTGATTTTATGTAAAACAAATTTTCTAATTCATTTATTGCGGCAAACTTTCAAAAGTAAATGTACGTACAAGCATTCTTGATTCCTCCAGTTTGCTTAAAGCAGGTAATCTTTCATCAATTTATAATATGTATCCGAATACGTAGTATTATTTTCTTTGATACACATTTCGAGTTTTTCGGGTTTTAAAGATTGTTTTCTAAATTGAATGAATGCCCGAAAATAGCCATGTGCCGGGGTTTGTCTTAACCATAATTCTTTCCATGAAAACCATCCTGCTTTTTGAGCTGCCTGTAAATAAATAGCCCTATGTTCAAATGAAATCATTAAAGAAAAACTTCCTTTATCATTCAGATGTTTATCTATCACCTGAACTAAATTTATTTCATTTAATGTATGTACATGACGGGCCATATTAACCCTTTGATTTGGACTTTTTAAACTAAGATGAAAGAAAGGAGGGTTTGAAAGGATGAAATCATATTTCTCTTTCAATGGAAAATCGCATATATCCGAATGTGTTGCATTTAAGCGATCGGCCCAGGGTGATTGCAGGAAATTTTCTTTAGCCTGGAGATAAGCATCTTCATCTATTTCAATTGCATCTATTTCAGCATTTTCATAACGCTGCGCCAGCATAAGCGATAATAGGCCGGTACCCGTACCGATATCTAATACCCGGAAATGCTCTTCTGTCTTTACCGGTTCTGTCCAGGCTCCGAAAATGCTCGAGTCGGTACAAACTTTCATGGCACATAGACCCTGGTGAATTGTAAATTTTTTGAACGCGAAATAACTATTTGACATGGTAAAAATACTACCTGAACAAAGCTTGTACGGTCTCCGGGCTTTTTTGAGTAAGAAGTATATTTTTCCCGGAAGTCATTTTTTCAAGCAGGCCCTCCGGGCAATGGCGTATGGTCAATAGTTGCAATCCCTTTTCCACGGATACTTCAAAATCTTTTTCAGCAGCCAAAGCAAACACTTCAATTTTATCCCGAACATCATCGAGGCACACTTGCACATTCACAGCGCCTGTTTGAATCAAGTTTGGTTTAATTTTTAATTCTTCGAAAATAGTATATAAATGCCCCATGGGCTTTCCGCCAATAAAGGAAAGGTCTTTTGTATGTAAATGAATTAATGCCTGGTTTTGCTTCATTACAATAACGGGGGGCATCTTTTTATTTTGTTTTTTAGAAATAATCGTTCCCGGCAGGCAGGTATCTGAAAAGCATTTTACATATAAGGGAATATTTTTATTTTCTAAAGGTTTGATGGTTTTGGGATGAATGACCTGTGCTCCATAAAAAGCCATTTCAATGACTTCATTAAATGAAAGATCCGGAATAAGAACCGCCTCAGGAAATTGTTTGGGATCGGCATTCATAACCCCCGGAACATCTTTCCAGATGGTTACACTTTCCGCATCAAGAATATTTGCAAAGACAGCCGCAGTAAAATCAGAGCCTTCCCTGCCAAGTGTAGTACTTTCATTTTCGCTGGTACTTCCGATAAAGCCTTGTGTAATGACGATATTATTCGGTGTTAGTAATGGTTTTACGATAGCATTTATTTTTTCCGATGTGCCAGGCCAATCTATTGCAGCATCCCGGAAATTATTATCTGTACGCAATAAATCACGTACATCCAACCAATTATTTGCAAGGCCCATTTCACGAAAATAATAACTCATAATGCAGGTACTGAGCAGTTCTCCTACACAAACGACCTGATCATAATAGAAATCATACTCCCTGTCTGCAGAACCATGCAGTAACCATTCGATCTCCGTATAAAATTCTTTTAATTTTTCATCACATTCCAGGGCGGTGGTAACCAACAGGTATTTAGCCAATGTATTATGCTGCTTTTTAATTTTTTCAAAAAGCATGAGCGCCTCATTTTGATGGCCTGTGCAAAAAGCCTCTACGACCTTTTCCAGCGCATTGGTTGTTTTTCCCATAGCGGAAATGATGAGCAGGAGAGGCTTTTCATTTTCTTTTAAAATAGGGACTAAAGCGGAGATGCGTTCTTCATTACTGATACTTGCACCTCCGAATTTATATACTTTCATAGAAATTTTATAAAAAAGATAATTCAACAAAGATAGGGTCAGGAGCATCAAAAAATTTAATACATTTACTTATTTTGCACCAACTAAAATATTGATGTATGATCAACAGGCAAATACTAACGCTGGATGAATTTACAATTCAGCAATACCGCAAAATACCCAATGCCACCGGGGAACTAAGCAGCCTCCTTCGGGATATAGGTCTTGCAGGTAAAAGAATAAATGTAGAAGTGAATAAAGCAGGATTGGTAGATATCCTGGGTGATGAAGGCACCACCAATGTGCAGGGTGAAGATGTAAAAAAACTGGATGTGTTTTCTAATAATCAGATGGTAGGTGTTTTACAGCACGGTATCAGTTGTGCAGGCATAGGTAGTGAAGAAATGGATGATGTAGTCATTTTTAATGATGAAATAAGTAATGATAGCAAGTATGTGGTAATGTTTGACCCCTTGGATGGGAGCAGTAATATAGATACAAATGCATCAATAGGTACGATATTCGGAATTTACAGAAGGGTTACAAGTCCCGGCCAGCCGGCATCTGAAGCGGATTTTCTTCAGGCAGGCGTGAAGCAGGTTGCTGCAGGTTATATTATTTATGGCTCCAGCACCATGTTAGTTTATGCTACACGCAGGGGCGTAAATGGCTTTACCCTGGATCCATCTATTGGTGAATTCTGCCTGAGTCATCCGGATATCAAGATTCCTGATAATGGTAAAATTTATTCCGTAAATCATGGAAATTTTTTCCAGTATGAAGCACCGGTTAAAAAGTATATAGATATTTGCCAGAATAAGACCAAAGAAAACGGTGGGCCCTATACGCAGCGATATATAGGAAGCATGGTGGCTGATATGCACCGATCCCTTATCAAAGGAGGTATTTTTATGTATCCCGGAACAACAGATAAACCGGGTGGAAAATTACGCCTGATGTATGAGTGCAATCCATTTGCTTTTATAGTAGAAGTAGCAGGAGGAATGGCCAGCAATGGAAAACAACGTATTCTGGATATCGTACCAAAAAAACTGCATGATAGAACTCCTGTTTTTATTGGTAGTACAAAAATGGTGGAAGAATGCCTCAGTTATTGGAAAGAAAGTCAATGATAATATGGTATGATAATTGAATCACTAGATAAAGCCGCTCAGCGGTCTTATTTTCACTTAAAACTTAAAAAGATGAAAACTTTTTTTCTTTCCCTTCTCTTCTTAGGCGGATGCCTGCCTGCACAACAAAATGCTCAATCAAACTCACAGGTAAATTCAAACTCAAGCCAAACTGTAAATACGAATCCTGCATATACTCCAGGCAATACGCAGTTTGGAGTAATGTTCGCGGATATCAGCAGTGCTCAGGATAAACTTGAAATTTTAAAACAACTTCGTGTAAAAACGACGCGCATGACGCTGTCTATGGATACCTGGAATGGCCAAAATTCAAACCTGGAAGCATTACAAAATGCCGGGTACAAAGTATTGCTGAATGTCTATTGGAAAAAAATAAGAAATGATGACGGTACGAAAACGCCACAACCTTTCCCAACCGGAAGTGAATTGGATGTTTACCGTACTAAATTGAATGATATTTTATCGAAATATAAACCAGAAGTTTTACTCGTAGAAAATGAAGAGCTTGTATTAAAATTTCATTCAGGTGATATCAGTAATTATTTAAATATGCTTAAAGTTGCTGTGGACGTTGCGCACAGTAAAGGGGTGAAAGTATCTGATGGAGGTATCACCAATCCACAGATCAGCTTATTAGTGTACAATTACCTTCTTAATCAAAATCAGCGTGATGAGGCAAACCGATTTGCGAATTCAACCATGAATACCCGCATATTAAAATTTTCCCAAAATCAAAACATGAATTCAGATATTGGAAAGAAATTAGCACAAGCACAAGAATTAGTCGAAGGACTTAAGAATATTAATATTGATTATGTAAACCTCCACTGGTATGAACAAATGGGCACTAAAGCGAGTACATCAAATAATACAAATGCTGTTTCTACCGGGCAGTTGGGGAGGGCCGTTGACTTTTTATCAAAACTTACAGGCAAGCCGGTAATACTCGGGGAATGTGGCCAGGTGGATGCAGATGAAACGCTTACTTCTTCTATGCTCCAGGAAATAGCCAATACCGGAGTTCCTTATGCTATTTGGCTAAGCTCAAATAATGGAACTACAAAAGCATTAAATAGTGGTAATAGCCTTCTTGCTGCCGGAAATGCCTTTGTGAAATTTATGGACACTTATCAAAAATAAATGACAGGTTTACTTTGACCTAAAGAGGCTGTAATTGAATGCATTCCTGGCAAAAAATGGAAAAAGGCCATCTCATTCTTTTGAGACAGCCTTTTTCGTTTTATTCAAACGTTTACCACCAACAAAGTTTAATGCCCTACGCGCAAATACTCCTGCAATATTTTCGATTGCGGGTTTTCAAATACTTGTTCTGCGGGGCCGCTTTCAACAATTTCTCCGTAGTACATAAAAATTATATTATCTCCCAAGCGCTTTGCCTGGCGTAAGCTGTGTGTAACCAATATAATTGTGTAATCAGATTTCAATCTTAAAAATTCTTCATCAATAACTTTTGATGAAATGGGGTCTAATGCAGATGAAGGTTCATCAGCCAAAATAATTTCAGGCTCAACGGCCAAACCTCTTGCCAAGCATAATCTCTGTTGCTGGCCAATTGATAAACGTTGTGCAGATGTTTTTAAACGGTCTTTCACTTCATCCCACAACGCAACTTCTTTCAAATGTTTTTCAACTTTTGCATTTACTATTTTCTTTTTGCGAATACCTTTTAGTTTTAGGCCATAAGCAATATTATCATAAATGCTCATCGGCAACGGGTAAGGTCTTTGCAGTAATAAACCCATTTTTTGACGAATGGTTGTAATATCTCTTCCTGCATCAAAAATATCCTCACCATCAATTTTTATACTGCCGTTTATTTTTAAATCAGGATACAAATCAGTTAAACGATTCAGGCATTTTAACAGGGTAGTTTTACCACAACCGGATGGGCCGAGCAAAACAGTTATTTTATTTTTTGGAATTACAGTAGAAACATCTTTAAGAATATGCGTGCCCTTGCTGTACACATTAAGTTTATCAATCTTAACTATTGGCACATGTGCCGGAATTGATTCTACTTTTACTTCTGTTTCCTGTTTCAATTCAATTGTTGATGGCATAGTATATTTTTTAGTGGTGAATAATTATTTTCTTGGTTTAAGCAATCTGGCTGATACACTTAATACCAATACAATTAATGTTAGAATAACCGCCGCTGCATAAGCACGGTTTTGCACTTCTTCAATAGGTGAGCTTAACTGGAAGAAAATAGCTAATGGCAATGTTGCTGTAGGCTCGCTAAAGCTATGCGGAATATAATCAGTATAACCTGCGGTGAACAACACAGAAGCGGCATCGCCAATACCACGGCCAAAGGCTAACAAAATAGCTGTTGCAAAACCAGGTAAAGCTTCACGGAAAAAGACTTTATATGCAGTTTCTGTTTTTGTTGAACCCAATGCTAATGATGCTTCCTGCAAACCAATCGGAATGGTTTTTACAACTTCATCCATAGCGCGAATCATAATGGGTGTTATCATTGCAGCAACGGTTATTGTACCTGCGCCCAATGAATTTTTATAACCGAGATACATTAATAAAGTGAAACTAAAAGCACCATACACTATTGATGGAACGCCCCATAATACATCTAAAAAGAAGCGAATACCAATCAATAAACGTTGATATCTTATTAAATAAATATTCATGAATAAGGCAACCGGAAGGCTAATTATAAAAGCTAAAACAGTTGCAGATACAGCTAAATAAAATGAACCAGCTATAGCATTTAATATGCCACCATCTTTGCCAAAATAATAACCGCCTTTTGGTTCCTGGCTAATGATTTGCCATGATAAAGAAGGCACGCCTTTTTTTGCTATCGTCCATATAATCTGAACCAATGCAAACACAATTATTGCAGTGAACAGGAACGACAAGAAACGAAAGAAATTTTCTTCGTATTTTCTTCTGACTGTCATATAAGTTCGGATTTATAAATGATGTAACGGAAAATAATATTGATGATAACAATGATCACAAACAGCAATAATGCACCAAACATTAATGCTGAATCATAAGATGGAATGCTCATCATTTCACCATAGTTGTTAGCAATCAACCCAGGCAATGTATAACCTGAATCAAACATTGATTGCGGTATCTGCGGCACATTGCCAATCACCATTAATACTGCAATTGTTTCGCCCAATGCTTTTGAAAAACCTAAGCCGAATGCTGATAAAATACCAGAGGAACCTTTACGAATAAATATGTGTTTAATGGTCTCCCATTTTGTTGCACCAAGAGAAAGAGATGCTTCGCCCAACTCAACAGGTATTTGCCTGAAAACTTCCAGCAGCATATTTAATATGTATGGAATGCTCATTACAGCTAAAACAATTGCCCCGGCCAATAAACTATAACCAAGTGAATCCTGGTGAAACAATGGCGCTATCTTATCGCCCACCAACGGTACAATTACCAACAAACCCCAAACGCCATATACAACAGATGGAATACCTGCGAGAATATCAATAACAGGCCGCATGAATTTTAAAACCCATTTTGGTGCAAACTGTGTTAAGTATATGCTTGATAAAAGACAAAGCGGAATAGATATAATTAATGCCAGCACTGTTACCCAAACTGATGTAACAATAAATGGCCAAAAACCAAATTGATTATCTGAAGGAAACCAGTCTTCTGAAAAAATCAGTTCTTTTAAGGAGTGTGATTGAAGCAGCGGTAGCGATTTAAGAACAAGGCCTGAACCAATAGCCAAAGGCAATAACAGGCAAAACGAAAGACACGCTAACATCCATTTGGATGAAATGCTGTCTTTTAATTTTCGTGATAAAATCATTATTGGTGACGGTTTTAGTTTCTGAAATTTAAAAGACTATCAACTTTAGAAGTTTATTAAATGAAAGCGTGGGTTTATATAACGTATGAATAACAATCAGCTACTTTGCAAGCTTCTTCAACTGGTCTGCTATTACAGCTTTTGGAAGCGGAACATAACCTGCAACATTCACAAAAGCCTGCCCGTTACTCAACACCCATTTAAAGAAGTCTGTGATTTCTTTTCTCTGAGGTTTGCCTTTTGTAATGAAATATAAATTTCTTGCAGGAGGTGAAGGGTAATTACCATCGTTCACTGCCTTTAAAAACTGGCGAAGATTGCCGTAGAAATTTTCGTTCGGGTCAATCTGGCCATTGCCATTTACATCAATCGGCACAACTTCAATGCCCTGTAATTTCTTTCCGGTTTTAGGATCGAATACAAACAATGTATTGTTATAACCAATAGAGAATGGATCTTTTCTAATGGCATCTGCTTCACCAGGATCACCAGACACACCAACGCCTTTTAAGTTCTCTTGTTTTTTACCAAAGAAAGCTGCCCATGAATCTGCAGCACCGGCTGCATCTGCTCTTGTATAAACATTAATTCTTTTACCGCCTTTGTTTTTTGTACCTAATAAATCATCCCATGTTGTAATACTACGGTCAACAAAAATTGAATTGAACTCAGCTTTCTTAATACCACGAATTTGTATTTGTTTTAAAGCAGGGTTTCTTGAGCTGATGGTTGGAATGACAGCATCTTTACAAAGCGCCAAAGTCCATACACCTTTTGCTTTTTCAGCATCAGTTAATTCGCGCGAAAACATACCTACATCAACAGCACCGGAAAGGCAATCGGTTAAACCTTTACCAGCGCCGCCAGCCTGTATATCAAACCTGATATCGGGATGTGTTTTATTGTATTCAACAGCCCATGTTTGCATTAACGGATACAAAGCAAAAGCACCGGAAAATGAAATGGCTATTACTTTTGGTGAATTTGTATGTATTGGTGCAGGCGCTCCATTAAAATTTATACTGAATGCGAGCAAAACAATAGTAATAATTGAAAATCTTTTTTTCATAATGTATTTAATTTATTAAATCTATATAATTAGTAGGAATTAGAATTAAAAAAAATTTATAAAGTGAACTTGCCAAGTGTTGGCGTTAACTTTAAACTCACATAACCGAAATATGGTATCAATGTATTATCACCACCCTTTTTGATTATTGCCATTGATTTGCTAACTATAGCCCAGCACGCGCCTATCTCTATATCTGTAAATTTGTTTGGCTTGTAATTAAGCCGCCAGTCGTTTTCAAAACCAAGATACTTATCAGTTGCAGTGCCATTGTACACAAATTTCGATTGCGAGTAAAACAAATGATTTTCCATTCGTAACGTTACGTTATTAAACTTCATCTGGAAGAATAAATAGGGATTGATTAAACCCGCTCCATTTACATCTCTTGGAAAGGAGGTAAATAAATCCAGGTTGCCCAAAAACCTATGGCTGGTACCATATAAGGGAACAAAATTTTTATCATTTGAAGGATGAGTAGAAGAATCAGCTCCACTTAAATATTCCATACCAAGCCTTGCAGTAAATGAATTTGTAGAATATCTTATTTCTGGCTGAATATAATATGCGCCAATTTTTTTGCCTGAAGAATCTTTTCCATACTGATAATAGCCAGAAAAAGTAACATACCAGTTATAAGCTGAATACTCCAGCCTGCCACCACTTGTAAACCGTTGGTATGTTGTTGTATATTTTTCGGGAACAGAACTTTGAAAACCATCCATTACATTAATGGTAGTTAATGCCAGCTTATCTGTCATTTTCCAATTAAGATAATGAACAAAAAGATCCTTATAATTAGGAAGTATTGGCTGGTATTTAGTAGTAAATGTATTTTCACCCGACTGGTTAAAAGCTGCCAGTAATTCAGTTGTGAAATTGATATTATTATTATAAATTAACCTGATCCCATCGTGTGAATTTGCCGGTACACGCCAATCATTTTCTGAGAACAAACGTTGGTTATCATATATAACTCTTTGCCTGCCTATACGCATGGAAAATTTACTTCCGAAATGAGGTTCAGCATACGCTTCAAAAAAATACAACGGAAAGGTAGTAGAAGGTGATGCAGTAGTGCTGCTGCCGGTTTGACCTTCTTTAGGGTCTTGTTGTCCCCAAATCCTTGCATCCTGTATTGATAAAAAAACATCTAAACTTTTGCTTTTGTAGTCAAAATTTAAACGTGTGCGCTGGCTTATATCTGCAGCAGCCGAAGTATCTTTTACAGGGAGGCTGCGATAGCCATGTTTTAGCTCAGCTCGTGTTCTCATGTCTAAGCCTATAGTGAGTGTTGGTTTTTGCTCAGGCTTTCTTACAACAGTATCTACAGCCGGTTTTTTTGTAGTATCCGGCGAAGAAGGCTGTGTTGATTGAGCCCGTACAGTTGAATAACCCTGTATCAAAATAAAAAAACAGAATAGCTTTCTAAAATTTAAAATATGCTTCATAAATAGATAAATTTCGACAAATATATAATTCCTATAGAATTAATAGATATTATGATAAAAAAAATTTTATTTTTTTTTTAAACTCTTCTTTTGTTTGGTGATTTCTTTTTTTAAATCTTCACTGCGCTTCATAATCTCTGCCAGAGTTGCCCGCTTTAGCATTTTTACTGTTTCTGAACGTACATCAGAAAACACTGAACGAATGCCGCAGGTTTCTTCTTCAATGCAATCTTCGTATCGTTCATAATATTTATAAGCCACACAGGGCAGTAATGCAAAAGGGCCATCAAACAAGCGCATTACATCTGCAATATTTATATCTTCCGGTTTTTGCTGAAAATAGTAACCACCCGTTTTTACTTTACGGCTGTTTAACATACCGGCATGACGCAATTCCAACAAGATCGCTTCTAAAAATTTCCTTGGAATATTTTCACTTTCAGCAATCTTACTTTTCTGCACAGGTTCACCATCTCTATCTCCACGGGCGAGGTAAACCAAGAGGCTGTCTCAAAAGTAAATTGGGGCAGTTTTTTTATTTTTCAGTTTTTAGCTGGTGTTTATCCACACAAATTTAGCTTGCAAAAAGATTTTTTAGTTTTTGGGTTGTCTTTCTGCACATTTTTACTGTATAAGTTCTTTGGCTTTTATTAGGTTGTCGTACTGTTTTTGCTTCTATTTATATATGGCAAAAGGAAAATCATTAACGGTAGTTTTCAAACAAAATAATCAGCATCAGGCTATGCTGTTACCGCCAGATCATTGTGGTCTGATACCTGTAAATCATCCTGTACGCATTGTGGATGCTGTGCTGGAAAAGATTGATATTACACCAGTCATCAGGCTTTATAAGCCAGGAGGTACCAGCATTTATCATCCAAGAATGTTGTTAAAAGTGCTGGTGTATGCATATGTTAACAATATTTACAGCAGTCGTAAGATTGAAGAAGCCATAGCTCAAAACATCCACTTCATGTGGCTTGCAGGTATGAGCAAGCCTGATCCTAATACCATCAATCGCTTCAGGGGCGTACGTTTACAAACTACGTTAAGACCCATTTTCAACCAGGTAGTGTTATTGTTATGCGAGAAAGGCCTTTTAAATATTAAAGATCTTTATACAGATGGCACCAAAATCGAAGCCAACGCTAACCGATACACTTTTGTTTGGGGCAAAGCCATAATAAAGAACCGTGAGCGCATTAAGGAGCAACTCAATGATCTGTGGAAGTATGCCCAATCAGTGACTGCCAGCGAGTTGAATGATACGAATCCATATGGTTTTGATAAAATAGATAGTGAAAAGGTAGCGCAAACTATTAATGCTATTAATGAAGCCATCAAGGACAAGCAGGTATGCAAAGATGTAAAGCAAAAGCTGAACTAAGCAAAACGCGAGTGGCCGGAGGCGCTTAAAAAATACGATCAGCAACAAAAGATTTTAGGCAACCAGCTCAATAGCTATAGCAAGACTGATTCGGATGCAACATTGATGCGTATGAAAGAAGATCACATGCGCAACGGCCAACTCAAACCAGCATACAATGTACAAATTAGCACCAATAAACAATAAATAGTTTCTTATTCCATACACCAGAATACGACCGATACCAATACTCTTATAGAACACCTCAGGAGCCACATCAAAAATTATAAACAGCAACCTTCAAGTATTACTGCAGATGCAGGTTACGGCTCTGAGCAGAATTATCAGTGGCTGGAAAGCAAAGGCATCACGGGTTATGTAAAACACAATCAATTTGATCGTTCGCAAAACAAAACAATCAGATCAAATGAAGCCTATAGTGTTGACAAGCTGGCTTATGATGAATACAAATATGAATATACCTGTCCATCAGGACGCCCTATGAAATATAAATACACAAAAACCAGGAAAACAAAAGCAGGCTTTGAGCAAACCCTGGATTTTTACCAAGCCACTAAATGTAATGGCTGTCCGCTAAGAGTTGAGTGCCACAGCCAGACAGGTAATCGAATAATCCAGGTAAATCACAACCTCAACAGGTTGAGAGCCCAAGCAGAGAAGCGGCTTAAATCAAAACGGGGTGTAGAAAAGCGAAAACAAAGATGCTTTGATACCGAACCAGTCTTTGCAAACATCAAGCACAACCACGGCTTTAAAAGATTTATGCTCAGAGGTATCAATAAAGTGGCTACTGAAACCGGATTATTAGCACTAGCGCACAACTTAAGAAAAAAAGTTGCTTAGGCATCGCGTTTTTTAATGAAAAAGACATCTACATAAAAAAGATATCGTTCAATTTCTATTAATTGAATGCATTCCTGGCAAAAAATGGAAAAAGGCCATCTCATTCTTTTGAGACAGCCTCTTTTTATTTCTTGTTTATTCCATTATTTTTCTATTCGCCCCGCTTTCCTGAAACCCGATTCCAAGGTGATGATTTTTTTTTAACTCATCTAAAAATTGATTTTAAGATTTCACGGCATTCAATGAATTGCTATATCAAATATCGTAATTTATGTTTGATACATATAAGTCAACCTTGCTTCAGAAAATTTCAATAGAAACATTGCCTATTTTTCGTGATGAAATTTATTTAAAAAATAGAACTGCTTTATAGTAAAATCTTATAAATCTTTTTTCCGAAAGATTCTTAAAGAAAAATAAACCGGTAAAAAAATCCAGGCAGCCAGGCCTAAGAAGGAAATGATGATACCCATAGAACTCCCGAAGAAATCACGGTATACAGCGCCGGTATATCCCATCAATGCAGAGATATCCATTTTTAATAATATTTGTATCCTCCCCAAGTCAATCGGATTGAGAAAACTGAAGACAACCATCACATTTTCTAGTGGGTAATCCTGGAATTGGAATAAGAGGAATAATACCAAAGCATCAAAAATGAGCGAGAAATACAGCCACAATAAAATTGAAAAACCAATACCTTTTGCTTTATCACGGGCTAATACGCCTGCCAGTAAAGCAATCCCTACAAAAACAATGGTAAGTGCTATTCCTGTTAAAATCATCATGATGCCGGTACTATCTGCATGATAAAAAAGAATCGGAATGCCGGCCCCCACAAAAAAAGCAATACAGAGTGATAAAGCCAACCCGTAAAACAAACTGAGCCAAATTGATTTTCGTTTGAGTGGTTGGCTTACAAGCAATTCAATAAACTCCGCACTGTTATATACATAGATCGTTGAAAAAATGATACAAATCAAAGGCACCAGGATGAGAATGATATTCAGTAAACTCAACATGCCTTTGGCTGCACTATCTTCTAGGTTGAAAATACTCAAGGATATGATCAGGAGTAATGCTGTATAGATAAGTACAATTTTATTTTGTACAATATCCACCATTACATATTTCAAAATCTTTTTCATAATATCAATTTAAACAACAGTCAGTGAATGATGATTATTGATAAAGGAAGTGATGGCCTTTGATAATTTAAGCTCCCCGGTATCTTCTATTAATGCAGTTAGTTTTTTATGAAATAATACCTGTCCTTCCTGCATATAAAAAACTTCTGTAATCAGGTCATCCAGTTCACTCAGCACATGCGATGTTATTAAAACCAGTTTTCCTTTCTCTTTTTCATCCAGGATTTTTTGTTTCAATTTTTCCGAAGACACAGGATCCAGTCCGGCTGTAGGTTCATCCAGTATAAGCACATCAGGAGAAAAAAGGAAAGCAAGACAGGCGCTAACTTTTTGTGTAGTACCTCCGGAAAGGCCGCGCATCTTTTTTTGCAGGATCTTATCCAGGCCAAAGCTATTTATCAGTTCTTCATCCAGCACAGACCGGCTACCACGCCGGATATCTTTCATCATATTTATAACATGTGCTATAGTCATATTATCAGGGTATCTTCCGATTTGTGGCATATAACCGATTTTCTCCCGGTATGCCCATTGCTGTTTTATGGGTTTTTGGTTAAAAAAAATTTCCCCGCTATCTGGTACTACCATACCTAAGAGAGATTTGATTAATGTCGTTTTTCCGCTGCCATTGGGGCCAAGCAGCGCGACACACTCTCCCTTTGAAAAAGTGACAGATACCTGATCAAGCGCTTTTAATTTCCCGAATTTCTTTGTTATGTTTTTTGTTTCAATCATAGAGGCCATGGCTTCATTTGAGGTGTATTGTCTTTTAAATTTTCAGGCGTTATACCAGGTAATACTTTCTCACTCTTATCCAGCAATGTTACGATCAAACTCCTGAAAAGCATAAGAGCCGCCGCATTACTTTCAATTATCATGGAATACATACTTACAGGATGGTAAGGCACATCACCTACACCATCTTTATTGATATCATAGCCTTCATATTTATCCCAATAATTTCCATTAAAAGTATTCAGGACCAATGAACCATTCGTTCCTATATCAAAAGTATTTCCTATAAAATTATTTTTTGTAAAATCTATATTGTCACAACTAGCCTGAATTTTGACTGCCCATCCATTATTGATAAAAATATTCTTATAGAGATTGATCCGGCTGCAGCCTTCCATGTGCAGAGCGGTGGTGTTTTTTGTAAAATGATTCCCACTGATATCACTATCCGTAATATCTTTTAATAAGATTCCATACGCTGCTGCGCCCCAGTTATCCAGGAAGAAATTATTAAACATTTTGATATGGTTGGTGTACATGACAGCCACCCCGGATTCATTTTGTTCGAAGACATTACTGATATAGGTATCATGATGAGAAAACATAAAATGGATTCCATATCGGACATTCTTATGGCTGATATTTCTCCATATCAGGGAATTGGTTACAAACTCAAAGTACAAACCATCCCGGTGGCCTGTGATGGTATTTCCAATAATATATAAACTGTCCGAGCGCCAGGCATGAATGCCATTTCCGCTCTGAACTTCATTTTTGCCGTATGCAGTGATCCGATTGTTTTTAATAAAACAATTACTGGCATGTTGAGAATATATACCAAAATTAGTGTCGTCCAGGATATTATTGGTGATGGATACACCATGGCAACTTTCAAGCATGATGCCTGCAATATCCGTTATTTCAGAGCGGCCACTATGTTGTACTTTAAACCCATCCAGGACCACATTATTGGCCTGTATGATAAAAACACCATATTTATTTTCGCCATCAATGACTGGGTAATTGATCCCTTTTAAATAAATAGTCTTACGGATGATCAATTCACGTTCTTTATAGAGACCGGGATAAACGAATATGCTATCACCATTGCCTGCCAAATCCAATGCTTGTGAAATGGAATGAAAAGCTTTATCCTTGCCAACTTCAAGCACACGGCAATTCCCGGATATATTGAAAAGCAGGGTAGCAGTAAGAAAATAAAGATAAATTTTTCTATTCATTACGGAATCATTACCAAATCATTCCAGGCAATCATCTTACCATTTAGTTGCTGCAAATCTTTTTGTAATGCTTCCGATGAGGTATAGGCTGCAGCATGCCCTCCCATGGGTGTTTGTAATTCCTTGCTATACAAAATAAAAGCTTTTTGAGCAGGAATGAAATTATGAGGTTCCAAAAAATTGATCAAGTATATTTCTTTAACATCCTTTAAAAGAATGCTGTTTTCTTTTTCAAATGCCAGCAGGCAATGCGTATCATCAAATTTATAGGCTTTCCCTTTTTGAGTAATAATTTGCCCCCCAAAACGATTATCAGAAATAGTCATTTTACAATAACTGCAGGCATCTTCTCCAATTTTAAATGGCTTTGGTTGAGAGGAACAGGATGTAAAGAAAAATAGGATGGCTATAGTAGAAGCCGCTATAGGCCTAATTGATTTATTTTTCTTTTTTTCGAAATAGGCAAAAAATAATACAATCAGGAGCAGCAATCCTACACCAATAAAGAGGAATCCCCCAATATCAGGGATGGAATAAGCCGCAAAATTTAATAATTGTTTATATCCAATCAAAGGAGGCTGATAGGACATCCCGGGAACAACGATGGCTGCGTCAGGACTTAAATTATGTCCATAATTATATTCCCATCGCCAGAAATCAAACATGGCAATAACACCAAAAGTTGTATAAAGTATAAATAAAATGAATAACCATTTCCGCTTTTTCAACAAACCAACCAGGAAACACAGCAATGCAAAGAAAACGATGATATAAGGAAGAATTGTAAATTCAAAAAAGTCTTCAGTATGCAGTGTTTTCATCCCGATATAGTGATTCAAACCATTGATAATTTCTACATTTCCACCAATTTTATTGGGATAAAGTTTCAAGACAAGGCCTTCAGGATATTGTGGTGCATTCAATTCTATTTGCCAGAGTGGAACAAATAATACTGCAATTAATAAAATACCACATATAAAAATGATTATTCTTGAAAAAATGGTTAAATGAATATGTGTATGTCGCATATTAATTGATTATTGAATTAAAAAAATATGGAAAGTATAGAAAGAGCTGATTCATTTACTTGAAAGGAAAAGTATAAAGAGGCAGGTGGTGCCTGCCTCTTTAAGTTTATCTGGAACTAATTCGTATTGGTTGAATCGGAAGGTGTGGCGTTTTTTCCCAGGCTAAATGTTAGCGGTACATTTGAACCTTTTGGAGAAACCCTTACATATCCCTGCATTTCCTGGTGCAATGCACTGCAGAAGTCTGTACAATACATGGGGAATATACCCACGCGATCGGCGGTCCATTTTAAGGTTTGTGTTTCACCAGGCATTATTAATAATTCGGCATTATTATTTCCTTTCATAGCAAAACCATGTGGCACATCCCAATCCTGTTCAAGGTTGGTTACATGGAAATATACATCATCACCAACCTGTACGCCTTCAATATTGTCCGGTGAAAAATGCGAGCGAATTGCGGTCATATAAACGTCCACTCTGTTTCCCTGCCTGGTGACTTTGGAATTTTTTTCACCTGCCGTGAAATAAGGGTGTTTATTCTCATCAATTTTAAAAATCTTTTGTGAATTTTTAGAAATGAGCTCTGCCGGGCATGCCTGAGCATAATGCGGTTCACCGATACTTGGATAATCAGCCAGTAATTTCATTTTATCGCCACTAATATCAAAGAGTTGGGCGCTTTGAGCAAGTTCAGGCCCTGTTGGCAAATACCGGTCTTTTGTAATTTTATTATAGGCGATTAAATATTTGCCATACGGCTTTTTAGTATCACCGCCGGGAATACATAAATGGCCTGGAGAATAGTAGGTAGCATGCCTGTCTAAAACCTTCAAGTCTTTGATGCTCCATTTCACTACTTCTGAGGATATAAACATGGTTGTATAAGCATTTCCTTTACCATCAAATTCTGTATGCAATGGGCCTAATCCGGGTTTTTGAACTTCCCCATATAAGGCAGCTTCATATTTAATAACCGGGATACCATCATAATCTCCATCAAATGTTTTATTCGTAATAGCCTGTTGAATTTTACTGAAAGAAAAAACAGGTATCAATGCAGCCAATTTTCCACTACCTACTATATATTCCCCAGAAGGATCTACATCACAACCATGCGGCGATTTAGGGCAAGGGATCATATATACAATATCCGGGAAATTTTTTACATCCAGTACAAGAGTTTTGGTCTCCATTGTGCTTGAAGCGGTATGAGTAGAATCGTTATATACATTATGGGCATATTGAACATTTTGAACCTGACCTTTACCCTGCTTTACATATTCTTCTGCTTTTTTCCAGTTAACGGCCATGATAAAATCTTTATCCCTTTTTGAAGCATTCACTTCAAGCAGCGTATTGGCCTGCTCAGAATTATAACAACTAAAGAAAAACCATCCGCTACTAGGCCCTTTCCCGGAGTGACTTAAATCAAAATCAACACCGGGTAATAACAATTGAAATGCAATTTTCATTTCTCCTGTTGTAGGTGCGACACTGATAAAGCTAACTGTACCTTTAAAATTTTTCTTATATGAATCAATGGGTACATCACCGTTATCAGTATCCATCGGCACGCTGAAACGTGTACCGGCAACTACATATTCCGTATTTTCTGTAATAAAAGGTGAGGAATGGTTTCCCGCACTATTGGGTATTTCCAGAATTTCTGCTGTGCGGAAAGTTTTCAAGTCAAGACGAGCGATGCGTGGTGTATTATTAGCATTGGCAAATAACCAGCGGCCATCAATTTCACCATTTGTCTGAGATAATTCAAGGTGGTGTTGGTCGTCCCATGGTACTTGTCCATGTGAAGTATTCAACATTGGTTTTGTTTCTTCACTAAAGCCATAGCCGGATTCCGGGTCTTGAGAAAAAGTAGGGATTACACGAAGCAGGCGTCCGGATGGTATGCCATATACCGATACTTGTCCGCTAAAGCCACCGGAAACAAAGTTATATAGTTCATCATATTTTCCTGGCGGTACATATACTCGAGCAGCAGCGTCTCCGGATGCTGCACTTTCGGCATTCTTTGGTTTACACCCTGTATTACCCAGCAGGATTACTGCTGCCGCAAGTGATAATAAAGGCAGGATTGTTTTTTTCATTTGAGCATTGTTTTAAATTTTTGAAAGTTTATCTTGTATCGTTTTGGGCAAAAGATTCTCTATAGGCTTCTTTTTTATTCATATTAAAAAAGCCTAAAATGATGTTACACTTATACTTTTTTTATTTTATGCCATCATTCTTACGCATAAACTCGAGTACGGCCCGTGCATCATCATCAGACAAATTCTGATTTGGCATACGTACCATACAAATTTCCAACATAGCCTGAGCCTTGGGATCTTTGTCAATCATGGCATCAGTGTTGGTGATGAAATTCAGGATCCAAGCCGGTTGATGGCGGGAAGTAACTCCTTTCCATCCTGGTCCAACTAATTTTTCGTCCGTCATTTTATGACATGATTCGCATTTGAGTTCTACGATTTTTTGTCCTTTATCCGCCATGGCTCCATCCAATGTAGCAGGAAGCACTACATCATGGAATTTACCTTCACCCCTGTTTGGGTCATAAGAGGGGTTTCCATTAGCAGTTGTTGCTTCATTAGTGTCAGCCGCTGGTTGAGGTTCAGTGACTGGTGGATTATTTTGATTACCACAAGCCCCAAGAAAAGCAGCGAATCCCAAAACGATCATCATTTTTTTCATAATACTGTTTTTAAAATTTAGACAATGCAAGATTAGCTAAGATCGGAAATTTATTTTATGATGTTTATCATAATTTGATTTTTTTTTTACTGATTTCAGTCATACAGTGATTTTCTAAAAAATATTTGCTTTGCACCCGGTTTCACCAATATTTAAATAAATTTGTTAGAATTTATGGATGAGTTTAAAACAAGACGTTGGTTACAATTGGCTCTGGTAAATTTTTGTATAGTAGCCCTGGCTGGAGTTACTTTACGTTATAAGATTAATTTTCCCCTGCCCCTCATAAACCAAAAATATTTATTGTATGCGCATTCACACTTTGCCTTTGTGGGTTGGGTAAGTACTGCGCTCATGGCTTTACTGGTTAATTATCTTGAGCGGAATGAGATTTATACGAATTACAAAAAATATAACCGTATTATTATTGTAAATTGTATTAACGCTTATGGCTTATTCCTTTCATTTTTATTTCAGGGATACAGGATCTTATCTATTAGTTTTTCTACATTGAGTATTTTCATTTCTTTCTATTTTATTTATCATTTCTGGAAAGATTTAAAACTGGTATTAGATAAATCATATGCTGTCAATTGGTTTAAGATGGCCCTCATTTTATGGGGGACTTCAGCCATAGGCGCCTTCACCCTTGCTTACCTGATGGCAACGCATAATACCAATCAGGAATATTATTTTGCTGCCATATATTTCTTTCTCCATTTTCAATATAATGGCTGGTTTTTATTTGTATGCTTTGGTCTGTTGTTTTATCATTTATACCGATCCGGTCTTGTACAGGAGGTAGCTATTAATAAAAAATTATTTTTCATCATGGCAACTACCGTTGCGCCTTCTTTTTTATTATCCATTCTTTGGTTAAAGCTTCCGGCCTATCTCCGCTATATTGCTGATATTTCCGGCATCCTTCAACTCCTGGTATTACTGTATTTTTTAAAATTAATTCCGGCTATCAAAAAATTTATTCCACATTCATTTACCAAAACAACACGCACTTTGTGGATTCTGGCAACCATCGCATTTATTATAAAAGTGATTCTGCAAATGCTTTCTATAATCCCATACTTTAGCCATTTTGCTTTTGCCTTCAGGCCCATAGTTATTGGTTATTTGCATCTTTCATTCCTATGTATTATTTCATTTTTTATTATCGGATACATTAATGAATATTTATGTACTCGGCATAGGCATGTTTCCGTCATTGGTGTAATCCTTTTTATTATTGGTGTTTTAGTACAGGAGGTCATTCTTATGGTGCAGGGCTTAGAGGTATTTCAAATGGAGCCCATACCTCTAGCTAATATTCTTTTATTTTACTGCGCTATATTGATTGCAGCCGGTATTATACGAATCACTTATAAAATGAATAAAACGGATAAATAGTTTTTTCCTGTCTCTTAAAACTTCATGAATGATTAAAATCATGTAGGTGGCTGTTCACCCTCATGAAGCATAAACTGGAAATCAGGCATTTTTGAAAAAAATAAGACCTGTCATTTCTCTTATAAATGCAATACAGGTGGCGTGAATAAAAATGAAATTAACGAAGTACTACCAGTTACAACAGGAGTTTATGTCCTGGCAACGTTGTTTGGAATTTTTTAAACAGGAAAACGCATTGCTTAAATACAGGCTAAGTGAATTGGTGGATGATATTGAAATAAACATGAATATTCAAACAGCAGAATATTTTCAGAATGAATTCCTGCATGTGGATGAAATGTTGGAAAACTTTACCAAATCATTAGCCAATTTTTCGCATATTTCTGATGAAAAAAAAGATAGTCCTTCGGTTGTTGCCTCCCATCAGTTATTACGTGAAAGAATGCATGAATTGGGAAAAAAATGGTTGAACCTTTCCCTGGAATTCAACATGAAGATGTCACCTGCTGCCAGTTCAATTGATGATATTTCGTAATTTACTTTCGTCCAGTACTTTAATATTTCCCGGCACTGCAGATATAATATTTTCATCTTTAAAATCACTCAGTGTGCGGATCAGCGATTCCGTAGTGGTCCCTACAATATGTGCCAGGTCTTCACGGGAAATACTCATTGAAAAATTTTCCTTTCCCTCTTCCTTGAACTTTGATAATAAGGTGAGAATGGCTTCTGCCACTCTTTTCCTCAGGGAATTATAGGCAAGGTTGATCAATTGATCTTCATTTTCATGGACATCATGGGCAAGTAATCGAATAAATTTTTGTGCAACGGCTTTATTTTTATACACCAGGTTTTCAAAATCCGTACGACCAATACAAGAAATTTCTGATTCTTCCAATGTTTCGGCCGATTCATGATAAACAGTATTTTCCAGCAAGGCCTGGTAACCAAAAAAATCACCGGCCGTGTATAAGCCGACTGTTAGTTCTTTACCATAATCATTCATTTTGAATATTCTCACTTTACCGGAAACAATATAAAACAAATGATAAGGTGATTTGCTCTCTTCAAAAACCAATTGCTTTTTTTTATAAGTATGTACTACATTAGAAGTAGCGAGTTCTTTTAATGTTTCTTCTCCCCGGATACTTTCAAAAAAACCATTTAATTTTTGCAGTGCCTGCACTCTTTCTGCAATTTTTGATTCCTTCCTCAACCTGCTATCAATTGCATTCATTAGTTCAACATCGGTAAAGGGCTTTGTGATATAATCATCCGCTCCCATTTCCATACCCTTTCGGAAGTCACTCCGCTCCGTTTTGGCAGTCAGAAAAATAAAAGGCGTATTTTTCAATTGCTCATTTTTTGAAAGCAGATGCAAGAGACCATAACCATCCAATACCGGCATCATGATATCACAGATGATCAGGTTGGGGTTTTGTTGCAAAGCCGTTTCATATCCTTCGCGACCATTGGATGCAGCATAAACTTCATATCCTGCGAGTGTCAGTATCTCTGCCGTATTTTCCCTGATTTCCGGGCTGTCTTCTACCAGTAATATCTTTATCATTGATTAAACTCAATTTTAATTTCAGTACCTGTTTCCAGGTTACTTTTTAATTTTAAATGACCATTCATCATTTCTACATATTTGGCTACAATATGCAGCCCCAGGCCCGTTCCCGGTATATTTGCAGCATTTTTAGCCCGGAAAAAAAGCTCAAATATATGTCGTTGATCTTGTTTAGAAATACCCATACCTTCATCGGAGATACTAAAAATAATTTTTTTACCGGAGACAACTGAAAGAATCGTAATGGTTTTCTCTTCAGGTGAAAATTTGGCGGCATTAGATATCAGGTTAATGAGAATATTTTTAAATAATACATCATCCAGTTCAACCATTTCACTTCCGGTATGTGTATAATGAATCTGCTGACCATGCTTCAATATGTCATTCATTTCATTCACCTGCTGGATGATCATTTCATGAATATTAAATGAGGTAAAATTGGCTTTAATTTTTCCTTCTTCAATCTTTCCAAGAGATAAAAATTCATTCAGAATATTATTCAAATTCGTCACAGCCGATTTTATTCTTTGTACATGTTTGTCACGATTGGGCTGCTCTTCGGTCAATTTATATTTTGAAAGCAGTGATGCAGAAGACAGTATGGTGCTTAAAGGTGTCCTGAATTCATGCGATGCCATGGATACAAATGCACTTTTTAATTCATTCAAATCTTTTTCTTTGTTTAAGGCATGATACAATTCGTCTTTTGATAACTCCAGTTTTCTTAAGGCTTCCTGCAATTTCAAAGTGCGTTCATGCACTTTCTTTTCCAGTTCATCATTTTGTGCCTCCATTTTTTTATTCATCTCTGCTAAGGCAAGACGTTGCTGCAATAATTTTTTCTCCGTTTCTCTCCTCAAACTGATATCACTGATAAAAGCTATGGAAAACACACCATCTTCATTCGTGAAACTGCTGAGGCTTATTTCAAGAGGAATCTCCTGGCCTTCTTTTTTTAAACCAAATAATTCACGCCCTCTGCCCATTGGCCTGGTTGCAGGATGTGCATTAAATTTCTTTCTTTCTTTGACATGAGTGGAATGGAATCGCTGAGGCAATAGAAGCTCCAGTTTCTTGCCAAGAACTTCAGATCTTTCATATCCAAACATGCGTAAGGCAAAATCATTGGCCAGTTCAATATCACCTTTATCATTGATTAATAAAATACCTAAAGAGGCATTTTGAAATACAGCAGTAAATTTTTCCTGTTCTTTTATAAGGAGTTTTTCCATTTAAGCGGCTCATTTGCTCCTGGCGAAGTTCCTCTAATTTTTTTAAATTGATTGAATGCAGTTTACAATTTTATTGATCTTCCGGAACATTTAATTGATACGGATAAATATGGGTAAATGATCTGACACCAAACGTGCCTCTTCTAAAGAATTAAACGACCTGTAAAAATGGAATACCCAGGACGAATCTACCTTAAATTCATCCGGCTTATAAAAAAATTGGTCAAAAGCCGAAGCCAGGCAATCTTTATTATGACAATTGATTTTTAGGGTTGTTTTCTCATCGGTCAATGCGGCTTTATATCCCATTGTTTTAAGGGGATTAAAAACGGTATGTGTTTGAGGGCAATTAAAATCTCCCATAAACAATAATTTCTTGCCGGGATATTCATTAGGGAAATATTTGAAATATTTGATTTCTTTTTCAGGTTGCATTCGTTGAGTGATCGCATGGTAATTGACGAGTGTATAGGCTTTCCCATTTATTAAAAAAGTAGCTAAGTAGGGCTCCCTATCTATTTCAAGGCTATATTTTTTTTCAAGCCAGGGCTTATCTGATAATTGTACACGATCCTTTTTCCAAAAAAAAGAATACCGTTCTCTTTTATAAGAATTGCCTGAAGTGGGTGCACTCACGATATACCGCCATTGATCTGATTTTGAGTTCAGTTTTCTGTAGAGTCTGCCAACAGTCTCAACGCCTCCCTCACCGGCAACTACTTCCTGAATGGCTACAATATCACATCCCGAAATTGTTTTTGCGATAAAATCCAGTATATGGTCTGATTTTGTAAATCCAAAATCCTTTAAATTCCAGGAACAAATCACATAGGATGTATTGAAATTATTCGCCGGAATATCTCTGCCGCTTGCGTTGCCGATCTCATTACTTTGCAGCCCCAAAGTGAAAAAGAGCGAGACTAAAATTAAAAAGATTGATTTCACCGAAAGATTTTCTTTGTGCCGAAAGGCACAATTTATTCAAATGATTACAAATATATTTGCAAGGAACATCATTTTAGATGCAAATTTGTACCTATGGTTTTTAACATTAAAAAAACTGGTCTTTTATTAGCAACTTTATGTTTGCTATTTTTCTTTAGCTCCTGCAAGAATGACGATATTTCACTCTCCGGTGAGGAACAGGTATCCGTTGATGCATTTAGTAAAGCATTTCAACCTTTAAAATTACCTATGCGTATTTATGATACTAGTTTACAAAATATGGGAGATACCACCTCCATCAGTTATTCGGCTATTTCGGGTATTATCCCCGATTCCATATTTCAATCTGTAAAAAAGGATAAAATTAAATCACAAAAAATCACCTTTCATGCTATAGGAAAAATGGAAACGGCTTCAAATCAATTCTATTTGCTTACCATGAAATATGGGAAAAACACGGACCTCGTTGTTTTTGTTCTGGACAAAGAAAAAAAATTTGTGGCTTACCTGGATTTATTAAAAAAGAATCATTCCGATGAGTATGATCACAATGTATTGGTAACAAATGAACCGGCATTTATCATCAGCCGTGAAAAAAAAGGCAGGGACAACAGTATTCTGTTCAGCCGCAACAGCATGGCGTACTCAACTTCATCGCATACTTTTATTACCGTTATGAAAGACAGTAATGAAAATCCGGAAGATATGGCTGTCATAAATCCTTTAGATACTTTGCCACAAAAAAATAAATTAAGTGGCGACTATGTAGAAAATAAAAGAAATTATATATCGCTGCGTGATGGAAAAGATGAACACAGTTACCAGTTCTTTATTCATTTTGAAAAAAATGACGGAGATTGTATAGGTGAATTAAAGGGAGTTATGAAAATGACCGATACCAGAAATGCAATTTATCAGCAAAATGGTGATGCCTGTGTTATTGATTTTCATTTTGATGGGAGAAAGGTGAGTGTAAAAGAACGTGGCAATTGTGGGAATCATCGGGGCATCAAATGTTTCTTTGATGATGAATATGTAAAAAAGAAACAAAAATAATTTTTCTTCAATAATTCATAAACCCCCGCTTTCTCTTAATCTTTGAAGAAAATTTGAAGGGCTATCCTCCGAAAATCCATCTTCATTCCATGCGCCACAAAAAATATCATACCTGAAATTTTATCCACGAAAGAGGTTAATAAATGCAATTGGTTTTTATGGATAATATTAATACCCTAAATTGCGCCGCAAAAGAAATTAATATCAATGAATTTTAGAAAATATGAAGTACCGTACAAAAGAGATGACAGGTACACCAAAAAAGTAGCTTATTTTTCCATGGAATTTGCCGTTCACCAGCCTTTAAAAATATATAGTGGCGGTTTAGGTTTCCTTTCAGGGTCGCATATGCGTAGTGCTTATGAACTTCGACAAAATATAATAGGCATCGGTATTTTATGGAAATACGGTTATTATGATCAAACACGCAACCAGGATCAGACCATGCGCGTGACCTGGATGGAAAAAAACTATAGTTTCCTGGAGGATACCGGCATCAAATTTCAACTCAATATTCATGACCACCCGGTATGGGTAAAGGCATACTACCTCAATCCGGAAACTTTCAAATCTGCCCCCATTTTCTTATTATCAACGGACCTTCCTGAAAATGATTATGTATCTCAAACGATCTGTCATCATTTATACGACTCTAATGTTGCCAGTAAAGTGGCACAATTTATTTTGCTGGGTGCAGGCGGCGCAAAGTTAATTGATGAATTAGGTTTTGACCCGGATGTTTATCATTTAAATGAAGCACATGGTATTTCATCGGCATTTTATTTATATAATAAGTTTAAAGACATTCAAAAAGTAAGGGAACGCCTCGTATTCACGACACATACACCTGAAGAAGCCGGCAATGAAAAACATGATATTTTTCTATGTCATAAAATGAGCTATTTCTGTGGTCTGTCTATTGATGAAGTCAAAGCGCTTACCGGCAATCCGGACGATTCATTTAATCATTCTTTAGCTGCTTTGCGATTTGCAAGGCTTTCCAATGGCGTGTCAAAGTTGCATGGTGTGGTATCCCGGGAAATGTGGGGTAAATATGAGCATATATGCCCGATCATATCCATTACCAATGCACAAAACTATCGTTATTGGTCTGATAAGCAATTGTATCATTACATGGAAGAAGGCAATGACCTTTTATTTGAGGACCGTAAAAAACATTTAAAGAAAAGAGCCTTTGAACTTGTGGCAGATCAAACCGGAAAGATATTTGATCCGAATATCCTTACCATTGTCTGGGCCCGTCGCCTGGCCGGGTACAAAAGAGCCGACTTGCTTACCCAGGATGAAGCTGCATTTAAAAAACTAGTTTCCAATACTAAATATCCTGTTCAAATAATTTGGGCCGGGAAACCGTATCCTGCAGATTATCCTGCCATTACTCAGTTTGATAATCTCGTACACTTAAGTAAAGACTATAACAATGTAGCCGTAATGGCCGGTTATGAATTGGCTTTAAGTAAACGCATGAAACAGGCTGCAGATGTATGGTTGAATAATCCCCGTGTACCCCGCGAAGCTTCAGGAACAAGCGGTATGACCGCAGCCATGAATGGAGCCGTGAATTTTTCAACAGATGACGGATGGATACCGGAATTTATCAATGACGGTAATAATGGATTCGTGATTCCCAAAACAAATTATGAATCTATGTCTGTATATGACCAGGATCAATATGATCTGGAATATTTATATGATATTTTACTCAACAAAATCATCCCCATGTTTTATGAGGAAAAAGATACCTGGCGCCAAATTACCAAAAATGGCATGCGGGATGTTCGCTTCCAATTCGACAGCAATCGTATGGCACATGAATATTATGAATTGATGTATGAAAGTAAAATGTAAATTTGAGATGGTGCAGGTTGCTATTTGATTTTTTAATTAAAAACACATGGGTCGTTTCGAGAGACTTATAGAAATGTTGAAGGAAAATCCAAAAGATAATTTCCTCAGGCATGCGCTGGCCCTGGAATATGTAAAAGCAGGTGATGATACAACGGCAAAAAATATCTTCGAAGAAATTTTATCAGAGTCACCGGATTATACAGGATCTTATTATCATTTAGCCAGGCTGCTGGAAAGATTGGATGAAACCGACCTGGCTGTTACCTGGTACAAAAAAGGGCTGGAAGCCACGCAGCTAAATGGCGACACACATGCTTTCAATGAATTGAAAGCGGCTTATGAAGATCTTATCTTTTAATATTGAGGAATTCAAAAGCGGAAATAGCTCAGTTGGTAGAGCATCAGTTTCCCAAACTGAAGGCCGCGGGTTCGAGTCCCGTTTTCCGCTCATTTTTATTCCAACTTTCAAAAAATAAAGTTTATTTTTAGTTGAATCATTTAAAATCATTTTCGGTTTTTTAAAAAAAGGCTTATGCCAGAAGAAAGATCATTAAATTTTATAGAAGATATTGTAGAAGAAGACCTTGCTGCAGGAAAATATAAACACGTACATACGAGGTTCCCACCGGAGCCAAACGGTTATTTGCATATTGGCCATGCAAAAAGCATTACGCTTAATTTTAATCTGGCCAAGAAATATGGAGGTAAGACCAATCTCCGCTTTGATGATACCAACCCCACGAAAGAAGAAACGGAATATGTAGAGAGTATCAAGGAAGATGTTCAATGGCTGGGATACAAATGGGATCATGAGTTTTATGCCAGTGACTACTTTGAACAATTGTACCTGTTTGCTGAAACCCTTATCAATCAAGGGAAAGCATACGTTGATGATAGTAGTGCGGAAACCATTGCCCTGGAAAAAGGAACGCCTACAACTCCCGGCATAACCAATTCCTACCGGGAAAGAAGTATTCCTGAAAATTTAAAACTGTTCCGGGAAATGCGTGATGGGAAATACCAGGATGGTGAAAAAGTATTGCGAGCTAAAATAGATATGGCTGCACCCAATATGCACATGCGTGACCCGGTGATGTACCGTATTAAACATGCAGCACATCACCGTACCGGTCTAAAATGGTGCATTTACCCCATGTATGATTTTGCACATGGGCAATCTGATTCTTTAGAACATATTACCCATTCGATTTGCACACTTGAATTTGTGCCACACCGCGAACTTTATGACTGGTACATCCAACAGTTAGGAATTTTTCCTTCTCATCAATACGAATTTGCACGGTTGAATATGAGTTATACCGTGATGAGTAAAAGAAAACTTTTGCAACTCGTTCAGGAAGGCATCGTTGATGGCTGGGATGATCCCAGAATGCCTACCATTAGTGCGTTTCGCCGTAGAGGCTTTACACCGGAAAGTATCCGCAATTTCTGTGAAAGAATAGGTGTTGCCAAAAGAGAAAATCTCATAGATTTTGGCTTATTGGAATTTTGTGTACGGGAACATTTAAATAAAATTGCCCAGCGCAGGATGGTTGTTTTTGATCCTTTAAAACTGGTCATTACCAATTTTGAAGAAAATCATGTGGAAAACCTGGAAAGTGACAATAACCCCGAAAACCCTGCAGATGGTAAAAGAAATATCCCTTTTACCCGGGAATTATATATAGAGAAAGATGACTTTATGGAAACGCCACCGAAAAAATATTTTCGTCTGGCGCCCGGCAAAATGGTCCGCCTGAAAAGCGCCTTTATCATACAATGTAATGAAGTGATTAAGGATGAATTTGGAGATATTAAAGAATTACATTGCACCTATATTCCGGAAAGTCGCAGCGGACAGGATACTTCAAATATTCAGGTAAAAGGAACACTGCATTGGATAAGTGCGCTTCATACCACATCCATAGAATTGCGCATGTATGACCGGTTATTTACCGAAGAAGAACCTTTAAAAAAAGAAAAGGATTTCCTGGAATATATAAATCCGCAATCATGCATCGTTTTAAAGAATGTATATGCAGAGTCAGAATTACTCAATGCAACTTTTCACGAAAGGTATCAGTTTATAAGGAAAGGATATTTTTGTTTAGATAAAGATACCACTGCCGGCCATTTAGTATTTAACCAAACGGTGGGCCTCAAAGACTCCTGGGCAAAGGAGATGAAAAAAGCATAAATTTTTTTACATGCCATTCGCTGATGAATTTTTGACCCAATGGAAAAAGCATTTTTCATCATTAGTTCCTCCTCATAAAAAAATATTACTGGCTGTAAGCGGCGGAATGGATAGTGTGGTAATGACAGATCTTTTTTCCAAAGCAAAAATTCCGGCAGTAGTTGCTCACGCTAACTTTCAATTAAGAGGCCCTGAAAGTGACCGTGATGAACAGTTTGTGGAAGATTTAGCATCATTCTACCATCTGGAATTCCTGGTAAAACATTTCGACACAACCACTTTTTCACAGCAACAAAAAATATCTATCCAGGAGGCAGCTCGCCTATTGCGTTATCAATGGTTCCGGGATTTAATAACGATGGATCAGTACCAGCTTGCACTCATTGCTACAGCACATCATGCAAATGATTCACTGGAAACCTTGCTCATCAACTTTTTCAGAGGTACGGGTATTGCAGGTTTGCATGGAATTTTACCGGTACAGGAAAATATCATCAGGCCATTAATTTTTTGGAAGCAGGAAAAATTGAAATTTTATGCCATTGAAAATAATCTTTCCTGGGTGGATGATTCTTCCAATGAATCGGATAAATATACCCGCAATTATTTCCGCCATCAATTAATTCCTTCATTGCAAAAAGTCTTCACCGGAGTAGAAGATAATCTCCTGAATAATATTTCCAGGTTTTCAGAGATTGAAGATATTTATAAGGAATCCATTCAGGCTAAAAAGAAAAAACTGCTGAAACCTAATGGGGAAGAATGGTTTATCAATTTAGCGGCATTACTTAAGTGCAAAAACCTGGCTACCTTGTTTTGGGAAATTCTTAAAGATTTTCACTTCACTGCATCTCAGGCAAATGAAGCCATTAAATTATTGGATTCCGATTATGGCGCACATATTTCTTCCGCTACACACAGGCTTATACGGCATAGAAACAAATTAATCATTGCGCCATTGAAGTCTGCTAAACAAGTACATTTCTTTATTGATGATGACCATGAACAGGTAGTGACACCGAAAGGAATATTGCATATTAAAATGAAGGATGCAAAAAATTTTCATATTCCCACATCCGCACTGGAAGCAGCTCTTGACCTATCTGGAATAAAATTTCCTTTAGTATTAAGACCCATCCAACCGGGGGATTATTTTTATCCTTTGGGCATGAGAAAAAAGAAGAAAATAAAAAGATTCCTCATCGATCAGAAATTGTCTGTTATAGAAAAGGAAAAATGCCTGGTGCTGGAAAATGCGGAAAAGCAAATTTTATGGCTGGTTGGTATGCGCATAGATGAACGTTTCAAAATAACAGGAAAAACAAGTCAAATTCTTCATATAAGGTTACAACGCACCTGAACCATTTTTCTGATTGGATATAAACACTTTATACTGCCAGGCATCTAAAGTAAGCTCAATTCCATGATTCATGCATACAGGGCATCCTGAAAAAAATTCTGTATAATTCCCTTGCAAATGTTCATGTGTTACCGATACTTTTATTTGATCCGTTGAGGTCAGGTTAAGTAGCGCCAGCATTGTTTCATTTTTGTTTTTTAACAGGAAAGAAAATATTTTATCCTCTTCATCAGAATCAATCAGGATGATATCGCTTTCATTTTTTATGCAATCCGTAGATTTCCGAAGCCTATATAGAAGCTGATAAAATGGTTCTGATTTTAAAGTTGTATCCCAGTGTATCGCATCTTTTTCAAAAAACAATAATCGCTTTTCCAGGGGGATTTCCTGACCACTATACAATAAAAAAATACCGGGCCATGTAGCAGCCAATACAGCAAAGGTTTCCAGCCCATTTCCATATTTTTCTTTATCTGTACCATTCCAGCTATTTTCATCGTGATTGCTGGTAAAAAATAATTGCCTGCCGGAAAATTTCGCATAATCTTTCATCAGATTTTTCAATTCCTGAACCGTATTTTTTTCTTTTGCCACTCCTTCACTTAAATGCATCCATGCCCAGGCATATTCTGTATCAAATACTTCGAAATACTGTACATCCTCACATTCAGCCAGCCAATATAAGGGCTTCAGGATTTCACATTGTTTGCGTGCTTCTTTCCAAAAATCCAGTGGAACCAGATGGGCCATATCGCAACGGAAACCATCAATGTCACACTGTTCAATCCAGAATTTCATGGCATTAATCATCATTGGAGGCAATTCCTTTACCGAGTAATCGAGGCCTATAACATCTTCCCATCCATTTTTTTCTGTAAAATTTCCTTCACTATTTCTTAAATAAAATTCCGGATTACTTTTAGTCCATTCATGATCCCAACCGGTATGATTAGCGACCCAGTCAATAATTACTTTCATACCACATGCATGAATCTCATGAACCAACCGTTTAAAATCTTCCAGGCTGCCATATTCCGGATTCACCTGTACATAACTGCTGCAGGCATAATAACTGCCTAAAGATCCCTGTCTTTTTTCTTGACTAATGGGTGTTATAGGCATAAACCAAAGTATTTCGACTCCCATTTTTTGTAATCGTGGCAAGTGTTTGGCAAATGCGTTGAAAGTCCCTTCCTGCGTGTATTGCCGGGTATTTACTTCATAAATATTTGAACCTTTGCTCCAGGCTACCTGTGTAAATCCTTTTGACATCATTTTATACTTTTCAACAAAGAAATGGTATTATTGTAAACCATACATGAGCGAGAATCAATTACCCAGAAAAATTAATTTACTACAGGCATCCGCCATTAATATGATCGATATGGTGGGCATTGGGCCTTTTGTAGTGTTGGGTATTGTAGCGAATACTATGGGAGGACCCTGGTTTTTATATGCCTGGATACTGGGCGCACTCTTGGCTTTAGCGGATGCTACAATATGGAGTGAACTTGGTGCCACATTTCCACAAGCAGGGGGGAGCTACAATTTTTTAAAAGAAGGTTATGGACCGGGTTGGGGAAAGCTGATGAGCTTTTTATTTGTCTGGCAAACGATGATACAAGCTCCTTTAGTTATTGCTTCTGCAGCCATTGGATTTTCTATGTATGCCGGTTATATTTCTCCATTAACAGATTTGGAGCATAAAATAATTAGTGGTGCATTAGTCATCCTCATCATTTTTTTATTATACAGGAAAATTGAAACCATTGGCAAAATAAGTGTTCTTCTCTGGATTGGCGTATTACTTACCATGGGTAGTGTGATTGCCGGAGGCCTGTGGCATGGTCAATTCCTGTCACCTGTAAAACATATCAATGACGGGCTTACTGTCAATACTGTTTTTATAACGGCACTATCTGCCGCAAGTATTAAAAGTATTTATAGTTTTTTAGGATACTATAATATTTGCCATCTGGGAGCTGAGATTAAAAATCCGCAAAAAAATATTCCCCGGAGTATGTATATATCCATCGCGGGAATCACCATTTTTTATTTACTGATGAATATTAGCGTGGCCTCTGTTTTGCCAATGCCTGTTTTACAAAACAGTTCATTTGCTGTGAGTGATTTTATGGAAGCCCTGGCCGGCCGTGGCGCTGCGAATCTCATCACAATTTTAATTTTATGGGTTGCTTTCGCATCTGTTTTTTCTGCTACTCTGGGATATAGCCGTATTCCTTATGCTGCTGCTAAGGATGGGGCTTTCTTCAAAGTTTTCGCCAGGCTACATCCTACAAAAAATTTTCCCTATATCTCTTTACTGGTGTTGGGCGCTATTGCATTTTTATTCAGTTTACTATTCAGGTTATCAGAAGTCATTGATGCCATAATAGCCATGCGTATTTTAGTACAATTTGTTGGCCAGGGAGTAGGCTTATTATTATTGTCTAAAAGAAAAGGAAGAGATTTTTTTTCCTGGAGAATGCCCTTCTTCCCGGTGCCCGCAATCCTGGCAATGCTCATTTGGCTTGCTATCTTTTATGCTACCGGATGGAAGATGATGTTGGGTGGGTTTATCGTTATTTCTTTAGGAGTTATTATTTACCTGCTTAAGAGTAAAACAAATAATGAATGGCCCTTTCATAAACCAGCCCTTTCTTAAAGAAGAACATGCAATAAAACCAGCATGAGGTAAGATTCAATAACCCAAAGAGGTAATTTTTTTCGATGCGCAAATATTTTTCGAAATAAAAGATCAATAAAAATAGTGTTGATGATAAGGAAAGGATAAATCAACCAGGTCTCCCAGGTGTTGAAAATATTCTCTTTTTTATGCAACAACATATAAGGAAAAAGTACGATCAGAATTGAAAATAAAAAGGTAAACGGAGAGAAAAACCCTAAAATTCTTTTGATGAATTTTGTTACGTTTTCATTCAATAATTCAATACTCTCTGTAGTCTGAACAGATAGAGGTTTTTTATATTTTATCAGCATGGCTTTCAATTTTAAAGTGTAAAATTAGAATGAGGTTTGTTAAGGTATCGCCATTTGATTGTTAATGGAATTTCAAATAACAATCATTTTAATACTTACAAATCCAATTGTCTGCCAGGCATTCGTTGAAGATAAAGATGGATAACACTTTCATTAATAATTCTATATTTTATATATTTTCACTAATAAAATAGCTACAGCTTTTTTTCGAATGAAGAAGAAAATGATGAATCTGAGGAAGGGTTCAATTTATTAGAATATATAATAAATAAAAGCCGGGCACAACACCCGGCCTCAATTAATCATTCACAATTAACCATTCACCATTAACAATTATTAATTACTCCTTCACCATCTTCAACCTTACCACTTTTTCTCCCTGGGTTATTTGTACAAAATAGGCGCCCTGTGCTAAGCTGCGGATATTCAGTGTGGCGGTGCTTACCTTGTCAAAATGCTGAGTGCTGATTTCTCTGCCCTGCATATCCATGATTTTGATAACAGACGCGCTGTTCTTATCTAAACCTTTCACCGTTACCGTGCTTTTGGCCGGATTGGGATAGAGGGAAAGAACTCCGCTTTGGATAAAGTTTACTTTAAGTGTCTGACTGTAACTAACTGTACCATTCCGGGCATTTTCCCGAATGCGGTAATAGTTATCTCCTGCGAGCGGATTTTTATCTGTGTAGTTGTAACTGTTTTCTGTTTGCCCTTTGGCAGGGATGTTTGCTATATCACGGTAATCCTGTGCATTGCCACTGCGCTCTATGGTGTATGACTGAGTATTGCTTTCATTCAGTGTTTGCCAACTGATGCTGATGCCCTCTTTATTTTCAACAGCCTTTACATTTTTAAAATGGGTGGTCAGGACGTTGTCGTTATTGAAACGGGCGAGTAATGTTCTTATTATAAGTGGCCCATATTTTGACAGTTCACCGGTAGTTAATATTTTCCCATCACTCAAACAATGGATGTCATTAGCACTCAAGTCAGCTGTATCACAATATACACTACTAATACCATTTTCTCCAAAGCTTGGGTCTAATTGTCCATCTGAGGTATAACGAAAAATAATAATTCCCGTAAAAGGAACAGTATAAGCACCGGCTATTGTAAGTATCTTCCCATCTGATTGAAAGCATAAATCGTAGGATATTACTGTTGTATTTTGGTAGGGAACAATCTTCCCACCATCATCTCCAAAAGCATTATCAACAGTACCATCCTCATTGAAGCGGCAAAGGGCCATTACCTCATCATCATTTTGACCTGTTTCTCCCGTACATACTATCTTACCATCCGGTTGTAACGCCATCATATACATAAGATTATTCCAGCCTCCGCCCTGCCCCTGCCCAAAAATAAATTTAGCCGTTCCATTGTCGCCAAAACCGGCATCTATGCTGCCATCCGGGTTAAAACTCTCCAGCATATAGGCCGAGTGATCGTCATACATATCATAATTACTCCCCCTGACTAATTTACCATCTGGCCTGATAATTAAAGAATTGGTAGTGGTTGCGTTTGCATAGTGCGTTAATACAATCCCTTCATCTCCAAAATCCGGGTCAAGGCTGCCATCTGTCCTGTATCTTGCTATGAATGTATTATGATAATCGTATTCACTCTTTTGCACATCCCCGGAGATTACAATTTTGCCATCCGGCTGTACTACTAAACCAGTACAAAAATTTAAATTATCTATATGTAGAGCGCTAAACCCATTGACACCGAAACTGCTGTCTAACCTCCCATCCTGGAAACAGACAATGATGCCTATATCAGTTCCCCCTCCCGGAAAATATTTTCCAGCACAGGCAATCCTGCCGTCTGCCAGCAAGGCAAAAGCTTTACTATCGGAACTAATCAATTTTCCGCCAAGGCCAATGCTAAAGCGGCCGCCATGCCCAAAACTTTCATTGTAACTCCCATCCGGATTAAAACAGTCAAAG
>Ga0116193_1000243_pt1 | contig 53251 bp, 42 predicted proteins | sample AD_UKC115_MetaG_FD_89892 | JGI IMG/M metagenome (GOLD analysis project Ga0116193, IMG submission 89892) | Active sludge microbial communities of municipal wastewater-treating anaerobic digesters from Hong Kong - AD_UKC115_MetaG | ecosystem: Engineered > Bioreactor > Anaerobic > Digestate... | reverse complement strand
ATTCGGTTAATACTCTGATTATGATCACCATAATAATATGACAATTGTTACTTTTTTCTGTCATATTCACCGGCAGCTGAAGACAGCTTGATTGCTGAATCAATGATGAAAAAATATTCTTTCATATATGATTTTGACATGAAAACAAATTGGTGATAGATTTATTTCATCAATCCGCAATTTGAAAAATGATTAAACCTTCAATATAAGAAGAGCAATAAAAAAATGTGGATTGGGATGAAACAACTGGCATGGAGGAATTGTAATGAAATTATATGGCGATACTGCGAATCTGGATGAATTGAGAGAGATGGAATCGATGGGATTGTTAAGCGGTGTAACGACAAATCCAACAATCCTTTCGCAACAAGGGGCAGATGCTATGGCGACACTGCGGAAAATCACAGCGTTGCTGCCGGATTACCCGATTTTTGCTCAGGTTACAGCGCAAGATCATCAAGGAATGGTCGAGCAGGGAAAGAAAATTAACACTGCCGGCAGTCACATGGTTGTGAAAATTCCTGCAACAAATGAAGGTTTGAAGGCCATTGCAGCGCTGCGAAAAATTGGCATCAGAACTTGTGCGACTGCAATTTTGACCTCTGCGGAGGCATTGTTGTGTTCTCTGGCTGGGGCTTCTTATGTTGCACCTTATACCGGTCAAAATGAACAAGTCGGTTTCAGCGGCATTCAAACACTCAAAGAGATTGTCACAATCCTGAAAACGGCAGACACCGATACAGAAGTTTTAGCTGCTTCTATCGAGAAACCGCAGGAGCTGGCAGAAGTTGCATTGACGGGCGCTCAGATTGCAACGATTACTTATCAGCAAATGATGGATGTTTGCGGAAGAGCTGCGCCTCTGACCGATTTCTATGTGGATCGCTTTTTCAATGATTGGAACCGGAATCATTGTTATTTTTAATCATTGGTAAAAAAATTTTATTTCTTATCGATATTGACATCATATTTTCGCCATGATAGAATTTTTTCACAACTAATTTTTTCAGAGAAAGGAAAAATATGAAAAAGAATTTGTTAAGTGTTTTGTTGTCAATTGTGTTGTTGGCATCTTTCTTAACCGTGCCGGTTTTTGCTGAAGACCCTATCACACTGGAGTTTTCCCAATGGTGGGAACCGGAACTCCCCCAAGGAGCTTTCCGTCAGTTGATCGATCAATTCGAGGAACAAAACCCCGGAATCAAGGTTGAACTCTTGAGTGGTCCCTATTCTTCAACAAAAGAACAGATTGTCGCCGGCGCAGCAACTGGAACGATGTCGGACGTTGTAGGTCTGGATGGAGCCTGGGTCAATGATTTTGTCAAACAAGGCGCGATCACCGATTTGTCCGCACTGATGAAAGAAGCTGGTTATGATGAATCGCAGCTTGCTTCGCAGATTCAGTTGAACGGTTCGACCTACATGATACCGGTCGTCAATTTTGCATCTTTGTTGTTTGTCAACAATGATCTCCTGAGTGGAGCCGGTATTGAAAAAATTCCTTCCACGCGGACTGAATTTTTCGAAGCCGCAAAAGCGATCACGAATGCCGAAAAGAATATTTCCGGCTGGATTCTGCCAATTTCACTGGAAACTCCCAACGGTATCCAGAATGATGTGATGCCATGGGCTTGGGCATCCGGAAAAAGCATGATGAAAGATGGGAAACCGGATCTACTCAATGCGGATGTAAAAAGCGCTGTTGAGTATGTAAAGAGTCTGTATGATGCTGGTGTGATTGCTCCAGGCGCCTTCAATATGAAGGAACAGGATAAAGTTGAGGAATTCACCAATGGACGTGTCGGAATGATGTTCGATACGCTGGCTCACATTAATCTGATCCGCGAGCGGAATCCTGAATTGAACTTCAGTGTTGCAGCAGCTCCGGCTGAAGATAGCTATACTGGTGAACGGGGAATCACCTATGCTTCCTGGGGTATTGGTATCGCTGAAAACAGCGAACATAAGGCAGAAGCCTGGAAACTGGTGGAATTCTTGATGAGCCAGGATATCAACGCAAAATTGGCGACCATTGCCAATGCATTCCCGGGTAACGCCAATGCAGCTCCTGATCTTTCAAAGAGTGATCCGTTGTTCAGCGATGCATTTAAAGTCTATCAGGCTGGACATCCGGCGAATGAATTTGTCGGTCTGCCGGTTGCGGAGGATCTGATGCGGTCCTTCGATGAAGAATTCCAACTGATGTTGGATGGCGATCAGACAGTTGATGAAATGCTTGCTAACGCACAAGCAGCCTGGGAGAAGGAATTCTAATTTCGGGCAACGATTATGGATATGATCACACGATTGATATTTCGTGTGATCATATTTTTTGAAAGAGAAGAGAAAACAAGTGATGACGCTGAAAAGCAGACCAGGTTCTCTGGGGAAAAGGCTGACGCCTTATCTTTACCTATCCCCTACGATGGTGTTGATGATTGTTCTGATGCTTGTTCCAATTGTGATCGTGATTGGTTATTCTTTTTACGACAATGTCATCATGAATAAACATCCGGTTTTCATCGGAATTAAGAATTATGCGGAAATATTGACCGACAAGAATTTCCACCAAACGATTTATAATACGGCGTTTTTTACAATTTCGAGTGTGGTTTTTCATATGATCATCGGTCTGACTTTTTCGATGCTGCTGAATTCAAAATTGCTCCATCAGACAACCAGATCGATTTTTCGTGTTATTTATGTTTTACCTTGGGTTTTTACAGCAGCAATTATTGCCATTTTGTGGCGGTTGATGCTGAATCCAAATGGTATTGTAAATTATTTTCTGAATATATTTGGAACTATTGATTCAAAAGTTGAATGGCTCGGATCCAGAGATACAGCTCTCTATGCGGTGACGTTCATCAATATTTGGTCCGGATATCCTTTCTATATGGTCAGTTTGCTGGCAGGACTGCAAGGAATCTCGATCGATTTGTATGAAGCGGCTGAAGTAGACGGTGCAAATTCAGTACAAAAATTTCTCTATATCACAATTCCGCAGTTAAAACCAATTATTGTCAGTATGGCGATGCTGGATTGTATCTGGACGATGCAGCAATTTTCATTAATCTGGATGACGACTGGCGGCGGTCCGATTCGGGCGACGGAAATGTTAAGCACCTATACATATAAATTAGCTTTCAGTAAATATGAATTCTCTCAAGCTTCATCCAGCGCTGTGATCATCCTGATTTTCTCGATGCTTTTGGCGTTTATTTATGTTCGAAAACAGAAAGCGAGAGATTAATCCAATGTCAAAGACAACTGGCAGAAATATTGGGAAAATAATTGTCATCATAATGTTGCTGATCGGCGCAGTTTATGCAGGTTTTCCGGTAGTCTGGATGTTCCTTTGCTCATTCAAGCCGAACACGGAGATCTTTGCTTATCCGCCGACATTTATCTCTGATACTTTCTCGTTGAATGCATATCGCTCGATTCTGACTAATTCGGAAAAAATTCGCTTTTTCCTGAACAGCTATTTTGTTTCTTCTGTGGTGACAATTCTTACGCTGTTTGTTTCGGTTTTGTCTGCATACAGCTTCAGCCGTTTTGAATTCAAGCTGAAGAAAACATTAAATATGTTGATTATCAGTGTTCAGGCTGTTCCTCCTATTACGCTTTTAATACCGTATTTCGGTTTAATCGTCGCCTTAAAACTGTATAACACCTATTGGGCGCTGATTTTCACCTATATGGTATTTACATTGCCATATGCGATTATCATGATGACGGGATATTTTAATACCCTTCCCAAAGAATTAGATGAAGCAGTAATGATTGATGGAGGTAGCCGCTTATTGGCCTTATGGAAAGTGCTGATTCCGATTTCAATTCCCGGCATGATATCAGTCGGAATGTATACTTTTATGCAAGCCTGGAACGAATATCTTTTCGCGTTGACGCTGACAAAAACCATTGAGATGAGAACAGTGCCGATTGGTATTCAACAGTTGATGGGTCAGCATTCTTATGAATGGAATGAGATGATGGCAATGAGTATTTTGGGCTGTTTGCCAGTTCTTTTATTGTTCCTGTTCTTCCAGCGTTATTTTATCGAGGGAATGACGGCAGGATCCGTAAAAAGCTGATTAAAATTATTGATCTACAAGAAAAGGAAAAATAGAAATATGTTAATGAATATGAAAAACTTGCTGGCAGTGGCAAACAAAAATTACTTTGCAGTGCCTGCATTCAATATCAGTGATTATTCCATGCTGAATGGAATTTTCGAGGCTTCGGAGGAAAAACAATCTCCGCTGATTATTGCCATTCATCCGGATGAATTAAGTTTTATCGGGGTCGAGGTGGTAAAAGCAGTGATTGAAAAAGCAAATAAAACATCGATTCCTGTCTGTATTCACCTGGATCACGGATCAAAATTTGAACAGATTGTATTGGCAATTCAAAGCGGTTTTACATCCGTGATGATGGATGCATCCCATTTTTCTTTTGAGAAAAATATTGAAGTCTGCAGAAAAATTGTTGAAACGGCACATGCTGTGAATGTCTCGGTTGAAGGAGAACTGGGCACCATCGGTTCAACGGATGCACAGGCTGAAGCCGGTGCCGCGCAGATTATTTATACAAATCCGGATGATGCCGTTCAATTTGTTGAAGCGACCGGAATTGACTCACTGGCCATAGCGATCGGGACATCTCACGGTATCTATCCAAAAGGAATGAAGCCGGAACTGAAACTGGATTTGCTAAAAATTATCAAATCGAAAGTCTCTGTCCCCCTGGTTTTGCATGGCGGTTCTAACAATCGGGACGACGAAATTGCTGAATCTGTCAAACTGGGTATTAATAAAATTAATATTTCCAGCGATATTAAGGTGGCTTATTTCGATAAGATGCGAGAAGTATTAAAAGATAGCAGCTTGAGAGAACCCAATGTCATCGAGCCATCCTGTATTCAGGCGATGAAAGAAACGGCGTTCCATAAGATTGAATTATTTAACGCAACCGGTAAAGCTCTTCTGTATAAATAGGCTGAGAGAAAAAACAGGGTAGGGAATCGGATTCAGACATTTTCGTGGATTCCTTCCCTTCCCGAAATTTGTTTTGAAAGCGCTCTTTTCACAAGCGTTTAAAAAATAAGAAAGATTCATCGTTGTTGTGTTGTTTTAATTTTGAAAAAATAACACAACAACAATAAATTCTTTTCATATTTCAAATTATTGGAATCGTATAAATGATGCAGGATACAATTAAAGAATCGGAACAATTCTTCGGTTATCTATAAAAGTTGTGCATAGATAACCCGCTACAAAATTATAAGAAACGAGCACAAATCCGATCGAAGTTTTTCGAAAAAGAAAATGATGCAAGCAAGTACAAAGAACGCTTTTGATTCTTTTTTTATTTCGGAGAAAATAACATGGGCATAATTCAATCTAAATCCGTCATCGAAACTATCAAAGATAATTATGATCAAATCTTTTCGTCAGAAAAAAAGATCGCTGATTTTATTTTAGCTTCTCCTGAATTGGCAGTGAATGCCAATGTCTCTGAATTGGCAAATTACAGTAATGTCAGCGATGCGACGGTTATACGATTCTGTAAACATATTGGTTACCAGGGATATTACCAACTGCGGATCAACCTTTCCAGAGATCTGGGGCGGAAACAAAGCCGTTTTATTGAATCCACGAATGGTGAAGCGGATACAGTTGATAACCTATTTAAAATGATTGCAGCGGACATGATGCGGATCGGACAAAACATTGATCAGAGCACCATGGTCAATTGTGCCAATTTAATAAAGAAATGTAATCACGCTCATATTATTGCGGTAGGAAATACCAGTCCGTTTGCTCAATATATGGGTTTTCGCTTAGGCAGACTGGGGATTAAATGCTCCTATGGAATTGTGGCTGAATATTTTATGAATCACATCAATTTGGCTGAAAAGGGTGATATTGTGATCGCAATCAGTCAATCCGGCTGTTCAAAACAGGTTGTCCAGGCGATGGAGCTGGCAAAAGAAAAATCATTGAAGCAAATAGCGATTACTGCCTACAAATATTCCCCGGTCAGCAGCCTTGCGGATTATTTGCTGCTATCAGATGTCGGCGAACGAACTGTTTACTCTTCCAAAAATTACTCTCACCTGTATGAAGCTGCGGTAATTGATGCTTTGTTATACTTCGTAACCAATGAAGAGACAATCAATGCCAATGATGCGGATAAACCCGAAATTATTTTCTCGGAATACAAACTGTAATATATTATCTCGCTGATCCGGACGGTGCAATTGTAAGATCCTTACAATGTCCAATCATTCGGAATATGAAAGAATACTTGCTGATCTCATGCCTTTTCACGAAGCATAAACGCCATGAGATCGGCAAGTTCCCTCTTTTTGTTCGAAAGGTTTATCCATATTTCAAACAACAGATGAAAAATATTCAACATCCAATAATGAAAATTGAATTCTATTTTCGCAGGAATTGCTGATCGCTGGATATCGAAATATTCAATCAAGAAAAAGCAAATTATAATTTGTGTATCTTATGTGTTACCGTATCAGATAACCATGCAGGAATTTGAAATTTAATCAGATTTTGAACAAAGAGGGCGTGTAATCGATTCTTCGTTTTTTACGCTTTGAGCAAAAAACGAAGAACCAAACACCTTTTTCATATTTCGAAATGCTGATCAACATGAAACGAGGATGAAAGCTTATGTGGAGACCAGGTATTGCTGAAATTTTGATTGTTTTGGTGATTGTCATATTATTATTCGGACCCGGTCGTATTGCGAAAATCTCAAAAGAATTGGGGAGCAGTATCAACGCCTTTAAAGAAGGTCTTTCCGGTGAAAAGAAAGACGATCAAGAAGAAAAAGCCAAAACTGATCAGGATTCCGATCAGAAGTCAGAAAAATAATCTGAAAATCAGCATTTGAATCGTCAATTCAATTGATTCAAGCGAATTTTGCCTGCAGTCCCGATATTCATTGAATCTCATCTTGTAAATCAATGGCCAAATCTCTATAGAGGAAAAGAAAAAGATGAAAAAAATAATTAACAATGCGGATCATGTTGTCCAGGAATCAATAGAAGGACTTGTTAGCGCTTACGAACGTTATTATACAAAACACCCCGAAGTGAATGGCATCATTTATCGAAATCGGCGGAAGGGAAAGGTTTCCCTTGTGGTTGGCGGAGGCAGCGGACACGAGCCTTTATTTGGAGGTTTTGTCGGAAAAGGCATGGCTGATGCAGCGGCATGCGGCAACATATTTGCATCACCGGATCCAGGTACGATTTGTCAAACTGCATATGCGGTAGATGAGGGCAAAGGAATTCTGTTTGTTTATGGCAACTATGCGGGTGACAATCTGAATTTCGATGCTGCAGAGGAAATATTGGCCGAAGAGGGTATTCAGACAGCTCATGTTCGCGTTTGGGATGATTGCGCATCAGCTCCACCGGAAAGGACTGAAGATCGCAGAGGAATTGCCGGTGATGTATTTGTCATGAAGATCGCCGGTGCTGCTTGCGATGCCGGGCTGACGCTGGAAGAAGTCAAAACTGTGACCGAAAAAGCCAGAAACAATACGCGTTCTATCGGAGTTGCCACTTCGCCAGGTTCAATCCCCGGTTTGAATAAACCTACTTTCGAATTAGGCGAGAACGAAATTGAGTACGGCATGGGATTGCATGGAGAACCGGGAATTAAAAGAACGGTCATGGAACCGGCAGATGTATTGGCTGAAACACTGTACGTCAATTTACTGAAAGATATGCCTGTACAATCCGGTGACGAAGTCTGCGTTTTGGTTAACGGATTGGGTTCCACGACTGTTCTTGAATTGAGTATTATTTATCGCAAAATCAAAGAATTATTAGATCGGGATGGTGTGATGGTTCATGACGCGGAATTGAAAAGCCTCTGTACCTGCCAGGAAATGGGCGGCTTTTCGGTTTCGATTATGAAACTGGATGCTGAGTTGAAATTGTATTTTGATCAGCCTTGTTTTACTCCCTACTACGCGAAGGAAGGAAGATAAAACTGTGGAGACGCTCTCGGTTAACAAACTGAAAGAAATGATCCTGTATGTAGCGGATCAAATCATCGAAAGCAAACCACTTCTGACAGAATTGGACAGTGCCATCGGAGACGGAGATCATGGAATCGGCATGGAAAAGGGTTTTCTGAAAGTTAAAGAAAAAATTTCGGCCATGAATCCAAGTGAGAATGTCTATGATGTCTTTACTGCGACTGGCAGAACTTTGCTGATGTCCATGGGAGGCGCCTCCGGCGTTATGTTTGGTCATTTCTTTGCTGCAGGAGCAAAAAACGCAGAACCGAAAACATTTCTGAATCCTGAGGATTTTATCGCGCTAATGCAGAAAAGCCTGAATACCATCAAAGATACCGGCAAAGCGAACATCGGCGATAAAACCATGGTCGATGCATTAGAACCGGCGGTCCAGGCAATGAAAATGCAAGGAGGGACATCCTTCATCGATCTGTTCAGAAGCGCTGAATCAGCAGCAAAAGAAGGTGCTGAGAAGACAAAAGCATATCAGGCAAAGTATGGCAGAGCAATCTTTCTGATGGAACGTGCAATCGGGCATCAGGATCCAGGCGCCACATCAGTCTGGATCATTTTCAGGTCTTTGCGGGAATTTGTTGAAAAATTTACTGAAGGAAAGCAGGCGGGATAACTTCGGTCATTTCTGCAGCCGGATTTCAATTTATTTATAAAAAAACTTTTTGTTGTTCTTATCGTTTTGCACGAAGCGTAAAACGATAAGAACAACAACAATTATTCCTTTCCCTGTTTGGAATTGATGCTCACCACAGAACCGTAGTCCAGAGATAATTGTACGCCGCTGCATCGTTCGCTTGCCATTTCTCGCGGACAAGATTCACATCTCCGCTTAAACAGCGATAGGATGCACTTTCAATTTCCCATGGTCGAACGGTATTGGGGATTCGCTTGCCAGGGTTGATATGCTGCGGTTGACAGTATTCTCGCGTGAACCCAGTTCCGCCTTGCGAATATACGCCGTTCTCCAGTGTATATTCAATAGCTGCTCTTACATTTTCGGGGTTGATGTCATTCAGCATTAATGCGGACGCATCCAAAATATAGCCGCCTTCGGGTTTCATTACAGCAAACAGTTCTTTTAAATGGCTGCGAACATCATTTTCATTACCGCGAGCCAGTATTTCATATCGGACGCCCCCGCTGATTGCAAATTTCCCTTTAAATGCCTTGGCACAGGTTTGCGGATCACCCTTGTCCAGATGATAAATCAGACTTCCTGTCGGCAATTCTTTTAGAGAATTGTAATGTGCTTCCCAATTACCCTCACCATAAAACAAGATTTGATATCCTTTGGAGATAATCTCCTCAAATATCGGTTTAAGCGTCGGCCAGAAGATTGTGTCAAACGTTTTTCTGGTAAAGAATGGGACACAACCGCGATGTGCCCAGATGGTGATAGGTACTTTTTTATCAGGATCAGCAGAACCCAATGCATTCGCAATAATATGCGGGATAAGCGCCTCGCATGCTTTCAGAACATCAGCAGGCCGTTCGATCGTATCAATTGCCGTTTCAATGTAACCGCGGAATTTATCAGCTAAAATATCCAGAGGCGCTTTAATCATGCCAGCGTTAGCGCTTACCACACCTGACTCATATTTTAATTTGGCTGCTGCCGGACCGAAAGCATTCATGTAATTTGCATATGCGAGCGCTCCCGAAATAAGCGCAACGTTATGATCCATTGTCACCGGTTCACCGATGTTTGCCAATCTTGTGGTTGCACGTGGGAACCATTTTGAAAATAGGAAAGCAGTCGGGTCATCAGAGAATTCATCGTATTCGTTCTCAAACATGAACAATTGTTTCTTGTCAGCTGGTTCACCAAACTGATTGACACTTTTTATATCCACATCCACACCCGGGCAATACAGATATTTCCAACTTGCAGATTTTGCGAGCCCATAATTACTCCAGATCGCATTTAGCATGACCGCATCATTTCCCATTTCCTCGGCCATTTTTCGAGTACAGTCAAATGCCAGTTGATAGTCACAGGCTACTTGTTGGTTGGTCAAACCGGCATATCTTGCCGCTACTTCCTGGTAGAGAAATCGAATTGGAATACGATCTGGTGTCCCACCATTCATCGCAGTTATATACCGTCGAAATCTTTCCTGATATTTCTTTTCAATTTCTTTGGATTTAAACATTTCTTGTCCCTTCAGTTAACCTTTACCCATCTTCGTGTCTTGCTGCTTTCGAAAATCGCTTCGATCACGCGCATTTCCTGCAGTCCGTCTGAAAAAGTTGCATATTCACGGGTCATATCCGGATGATCCATCGAGTCATAGAAATGTTGAAAATGGTTTTTAAAAGCATCCGGAAATCCTTCAACATGTCCTCCGGGATATCCGGAAAGCGCGGCTGCAGGCGCAGAAAGGAGGTTGGGATCTTTGGTAATAATCCTGTTTGGCTGCTCCCGAAAACCGATTTCCAGATTATTGGAGTCTTCGCTGTCCCAGGTAAGAGCGCATTTTTTTCCGGCGACGGTCAGAAACGTCTTATTTTTCCTTCCAGCCTGCATAGAAGATACAAAACAACTGCCCAACGCTCCATTTTCAAAGCGGAGAAGAATGGCAGCCATATCCTCTGTATCGACAGCAATACGTTTTTGATTGCCATCTTTATCCGTAAAAATCCTTTCGGGGTAAACGCAATTGAACTCAGCCATAACTTCTGTGATTTTCAATCCAGTCACATATTGAGCCAGATCGATCCAATGAGAACCGATATCTCCGACAATACGTGTCAGTCCGGAATTTTTACTCAGTAGTCTCCAATTGAAATCCGTCTCAAATTGCAGCCAATCTTGAACATAACCGCCCGTAACGGCAATAATTTCTCCTGTTTCCCCCTGGTCAATTTGGCGTTTCATCTCATTGGTCATCGGGTAAAAACGGTTATGCAAGTTTACTCCAGCTGCAATATTGGTCTCTTTCACCGCAGCGGCTAATTTCTCAGCTTCATCAACGTTCGTTGTAAAAGGTTTTTCGCAGATTATGTGAATTCCGTGATTGATTGCGCACATTGCGATGGGGAAATGCGTATGATTGGGCGTACAAATATGAACTGCATCTAAAGGTATTTGATTCATCATGTCTTGATAATCTGTAAAAGCGTGCGGGATATGATAAAGCGCAGCTTTTTCTTTGACATTTTCTGTATCACACAGAACAGAAATCTCAACATTCTTGGTTCTGCGTAACGCATCGATATGCGCGAGACCGATAAAACCGGTTCCAATGACACCAACTTTCTTCATTGACATGTTTCTGTTCTCCCTCTGCTGTTAAAAGAAGTTTCTAATTGAATATCTGATAGAGAAAGTTATTTTTATTCCTTTTTGATATGACAAGTTTCTCTTTAGAGACACTTGATTTTTCATCTTGAGATGCGGTATACTCTGAAATATCATCACTCATTGATATAAATATATCATACACCGTTTTTGCAGCAAAAGAACCGTCATCGATATCGACAATTCACAAATTAGATGGATGATCAAATCATCACTGATACTAAAAATCTACATATTTATTGAATTGTCCTATCGATATCATCATTTTCGGTCTAAGGAGTGTCAGCTTCTTTTTTTGAAATTAATGAATTGAGGGATATAAATGAAGAAAATTCTATTTTTGTTGTTAACCCTTGTTCTGTTATTAACATTCGTTTCAGCAGCATCAGCTGAAAGAGCGGCGTTAGAAACACAGGGTTTGAAAGTAGCCTCCATAAACTGGACAAATGCCCATGGCTGGCGATCAGTTTATGATGCTCAGCTTCGTGAAGTTGCAGAAGAATACAAAAAATTGGGGATCATCTCACAATATGATGAATATTGTCCCAATATGGATTCTGCTCAGGAAGTTGCCATGTTTGAAACAGCAATCAATGAAGGATATGACATCATCCTGATCAATGCTGGCGGATCTTCCGGATTGGATTCCTGTTTTGAACAGGCAGAGGAAGCCGGAATTCTGGTTGTCCCGGTTGATAATCTTTATCCCTGGGCTGGTTCTATCGGAGTGCAGACTGATCAGACTATCTGGGCAGGAAATAGTTGTAAAGCATTGTGTGAAGGAATCGGCGGGAAAGGTGATATCCTCATGTTCCACGGCCAGATGGGCGCGACTGGCGCCGGTATCCGAGGAGATGTCTGGCAAAAATGTCTTGCAGATTATCCCGATATTAAAGTGGTTTATGAAGGCGCTCATAACTGGAGCCAAACCGAATCCAAGAAATTAATGGCGGAAGTGCTTGCATCCGGGATCAAATATGATGCAATCCTGACTGAAGAAGCCTGTGTCGGTATTTTGGAGGCTATTGAAGAAGCAGGAGCCCCATATCCGAAGTTCATGACATCTGACGAAGAAGTTGGATATTTGCGGATGCTGAATCGGATCAATGCCGAAAAGAAAGTTATCGATTTCTATATTATCGAGAATCCCCCGGGAATTGGCGCCAGCGCTTTGAAACTTGCAGTCCGAATGGCAGCTGGCTGGGAATTTGCTGATGGCGTGTTGAAGGAAGGTACCGACGGAAATCAGGTCTATTATTACACTCCGACCTACATCGTTACTCCGGACACACTCTCCAAGGCGATTGAAGATACGGCAGATATGGCTGACACGGATCAGGTTTCTGCATATTTGACCGAGGAAGTAGCTAATGCTGCTTTCAAATAAAATGCTTTGCACGCTTTAGACCGGATTATCGGTAGTTTGTAACAGAAATAAAGCCTACGAGCCCGTGAAAAATGGCTCTGTAGGCTTTATGAAATCTAATGCAGCAACATGAAATATGGATGAAACCTTGTCGAAGGCGCGAAGCAATCTCCTAGCACACGCGAAAACAGATTGCTTTGTCGGGCTAACGCTCTCCTCGCAATGATAGATTAATCCATAAATAATTCATCATATCGATCTTTTGCCGAATCGCAAAACTATTTGAAGAACTACGAATTTTTTGTAATTCGAATTTATAAATCTAAAGAGAAGCAGGAGGATCGAAACTTTTGCTCGAACTATTAAATATTAAAAAGAAATTTGGTGCGGTGACTGCGCTGGATCGTGCTTCATTTGCCATGGAGAAAGGTGAAATTGTTGCATTACTTGGCGCTAACGGATCAGGGAAATCTACTTTAGTCAAAATATTAGGCGGTACAGTCAAAAAAGACGCCGGCACTATCAAAATCGATCAAAAACCGGTCGAAATACGAAGCAGTGCTGAATCACGAAATCTCAAAATTGCGGTCGCTTATCAGGAATTGAGTTTGATCCCCAAAATGACAGTTTATGAGAATGTCATGATGGGACACTTCATTAAGGGCAAATTCGGTCAAGTGGATGAGCGAAAAAACCGGAGCTTCGTTGCCAGTCTATTGGAGAAATGCGGCGCAGATTGCGGCCTGGATGAATACCCCAAGGATCTTCCTTCTTCAACACTCAGCATAATTGAGATTGTCAAAGCGGTATCCTGGGATCCGGATATTCTGCTTCTGGATGAAGTTACTGCTGCATTGCACCACAATGAAGTGGAAATCCTTTTCTCTAACTTGCGGGCGCTATCCGAAAAAGGCGTTTCTATTGTTATGGTTACCCATCGGCTTGGAGAAATATTCAATATCGCTTCACGAGCTGTCATTCTACGGAATGGAGAATCGGTTGCGGATGTTGATCTGAAGAAGACGGATATTAATAAAATTGTTTATTATATGACGGGCAAAATCCCTGAAATTGTCGAAAATCCATCGGATGAAAAGCGTTCCGGAGAAGATGCGGTTCTTATTGTGGATAACCTGACAATCGGAGAGTCGGTCAGAAATGTCAGTATGCGCGTAAACCGGGGTGAAATCATCGGATTAGGTGGATTGGAAGGTCAGGGGCAGTCTCAATTTTTGCGATCAATCTATGGAGCGATACCCTTGGAGAGCGGGTCAATCACAATTGCTGGCAGAAAAGTCGATTATAAAAGTTCGGCGGATGCAGTTAAGGATGGAATCGGCTTTATTTCCGGTAATCGAAATCGCGAATCCATATTTAATCTGCGGACAATCGGGGAAAATATATTCAGTGCAAAAATGTCGATGGGGAGAGATTTTTCCCCTATATCGAATCGAATGATTATTCAGCAGGCCAATCAAATAGTCCAGGAGTATGATATAAAAATCGGCCAAATTAACGATCCGATCACATCTTTGTCAGGCGGAAATCAACAGAAGGTGGTTTTCGGACGCTGGATTCTTGTTTCTCCTGCAATTCTATTACTGGATGATCCAACAAAAGGCGTCGATGTGTCCTCCCGTCGAGAACTGCATAATTTCCTTCGTAAAGCCGCTGATCAGGGAATGACGGTTTTGATCGTTTCATCCGATAATGATGAATTATTAGAAATTGCAAACCGTATCTATGTGTTTTATGAGGGGGGTATTCATTGTATGCTCTGCGGTACAGACTGTACTGAGGAGAAGCTGGTATCAGCCATGATGGGCATGACAGTAAAGGACTCAGCAAAATGATGGAAAAGACAAAATGGTTTGACAGATTTAAAAGGCAGCCTGAGTATATGGGTGTAATCCTATTAACCGCTGTGATCATTCTCAACATTATCACACAGGGTTCAAGCTTTTTTAAGACGTCATCGCTGCAGACGCTTTTATCCACCAACACGCCGTTGATCATCCTTACGATGGCTCAATGTATTGTCCTGATATCAGGTAATATCGATATTTCAACCGGTATCACGATGACGCTGGTGAATGTATTTGCCGTGATGATGCCAACGAAAGTCTCCTGGATGCCAGTTTGGGCGGCTTATGTCATTGCATATTGTCTTGCGGTTTTGGTTGGATTCACGAATGGTGTACTGGTGGGATATTTTCGAATTCCTCCAATGCTCGCAACTTATGGAATGTCTTTTATTGTATCCGGAACCTGCCTTCTCATCAGCGATCGCCCGCAGGGTAAAGTCGCTAAAGAACTTTGGAAGATCTATAAAGGCAATTTTCATGGAGTTCCGAATTCATTATTCCTGGTTATTGCTCTGATTCTCACCTGGCTGGTTATTCGGAAATTTAGCGGGGTAAAAGAGATTTACGCCCTGGGCGGCGATGAAAAAAACACGTATTTAACCGGGGTCTCTACCATCCGGACGACAATTCGGGCTTACACGATCAGCGGAATTTTTGTCGGAATAGGCGGAATTGCCTGGACACTCATGCTGGCATCTTCCAATCCGTTGACAGGCGAGGCTAAGACGCTTCAGTCGATTGCAGCAGCATTGCTCGGGGGAACCTTAATCTCTGGAGGTTGGGGCACAATGATCTGCGGCGCATTGGGCGCACTGTTTTTTGGACTTGTAACCAACACAACAACCTATATGTTTATCAAGTTTATTCCTAAATTTGTTCCTGGATTTTCTGTTTCAACATATTATCAGGATTTTGTTGCTCAGATCATCATTTTGCTCGGAATCACACTTTCAGTTTTCGTGAGTAATCGAACCAGAAAACTTGTGAAACGGGCTGTCCGGATTAAGAGAGAGGATGAACTGTGATGATTCTTAAAAAAATAAAATCTTTTTTCAACAATACTGCGCTGATGGCACTCGTTTTGTCTCTTTTGTTGTATATAACCATGGTAATTTTCCGCCCTACTGCGCTCAGTCTCAACTCCATCGCGACAATATTCTCAACGGCTTCTATGCTGATTTTTGTATGTGCCGGACAAATGATTGTCATAACTTCCGGTGACGGGATTGATCTTTCTGCTGGTGCGATGATGTCCACGACTGCCTGCATCACGGTCGAATTGATGAAAGGGGACAACGAAAAATTACTACCCACAATCCTGGTGTGTATGGCTTTTGGATTTTTTATCGGAATTCTTAATGGGCTCGGAGTTACCTACATCGGGATACCTGCGCTTATTATGACGCTTTGTATGTCCACTGTTCTGACAAAATTACAGATCGTTATTTCCAATGGTGCACCGCGCGGTACTGTATCGAAAGAATTGTCATCCAGTTTGACGACGAGGTTTTTTGGCGTGATACCAGGGATTATGATCTGGGCATTCTTGTTCTTCCTGGTTGTGGTTCTGTTCCTTAAATATACAAAATTCGGACATCGTTTGAATCTGATCGGCACGAATTTTGAGGCGGCCAATCTTTCCGGGATTCGGGCAAAACGTGTTCGTATGCTTGCCTATGGACTTGGCGGAATGATGGCGGGTATCGGCGGACTTGTTGGGGCAGGCTATTTTCGTCAAATGCAAGTTTCGACCTTCAACAGCTATACGATGCAGTCTATTTCAGCTGTTGTTATTGGCGGCACTATGCTTTCAGGCGGAAAAGCGAATTATCTGGGTACTGTATTTGGCGCTCTGCTTTTAACCGTACTCAGCCAATTCCTTTCTTCCATTAATACCTCCGTGGCGATGCGTAATGTGATCATGGGAGTCATGCTGATTATTCTTCTTATCGCGTACAATCGTAAACCGGCAGTTCGGCAATAAATGGCCCTTTTTTCAGCGATTCAAATCTTGGGGGAATTTTTTATTATTGGATTGATCTTGCATTTCACACAAGTACAATTTTTCCGGATTGATTAGAAACGTAAGTCTTTATTGGAATGGCTGAGGCTGCTTGGTCATTAATTCGAAAAATGGATTAACTTTTCGAACAAAAAGAGGAAATATGTTGTGTATATTTTGAATTATTGTTACTTGGTGATACGTTGCGATATCGAAGTAAAATTGATCAAAGATCGTTTTTGTACCAATGGGCAACTGCCCCGACCTATTTTATGAACAATTTCAAACAGGTAATTTAAGTGCTGTGCGTTTTCTACAGCCTAAATTTAACAAATAATAAAGAAACAGGAAGTTTGATATGACAAGGCCAATTACTTTAGCAGCAGGACAATGGGGTGATTTGCCCCTGGAGGAATTATGTAAAATCGTCAGCAGATTTGGGCTTGATGGTTTGGAATTGATGTGTAATGAGAATATGTTTGATGTTGAAAAAGCGGCAGTCAGCAAGACATATTGCGATGATCTTCATGAAATGCTTGAAAAATATCATCTTAATATGTGGGCTGTTTGTGCCGCTTTAATCGGCCAATGTGTGGGCGATTTATATGACCAGCGGCTTGATAACTTTGCTCCGCAAAAATATGCCGGTAAGCCGGAAGAAATACGTGCCTGGGCGATTGATACCATGATGAAGATTCCAACTGCCTGCAGGAATTATGGGCTGAATATTGTGACCGGATTCCTGGGATCGCCGATTTGGAAGTTTTTCTATTCTTTTCCGCAAACCACCGAGGAAATGGTTGAAGAAGGATTCCAGGAAATTGCCCGATTATGGATTCCGATTCTGGATGAATTTAAAAGGAAAGAGATTCAATTTGCATTTGAAGTCCACCCGACTGAAATCGCCTATGATTACTATACAACACAGCGTCTATTTAAAACGCTCAATAATCATCCTGCATTTGGCTTGAATTTCGATCCCAGTCATCTGATCTGGCAGGGCGTCAATCCGGCAGTTTTCCTTCAGGATTTTTCCAGCCATGTGTTCCATGTCCATTTAAAGGATGCGGCCGTCGTTTATGATGGAAGAACTGGCATTCTTGGTTCTCATCTGCCATTCGGCAGTACGCGGCGTGCCTGGAATTTCCGTTCATTGGGACATGGCCATGTGAATTTTGAGGAGATTATCCGCATTCTCAACGAAACCGGTTATGACGGACCACTTTCTATCGAATGGGAAGACAATGGCATGGATCGCTTGTTCGGATTAGAAGAAGCGGTCAAATTTGCCCGAAAAATAAATTTTCCGGCTTCTGGAATTGAGTTTGATTCTGCGCTGAAAAATCAATAGAAACCGACAATATTTAATTGAGAATAAACCGTTGAGATGGTATTTCTGACCAACAATTCGAAATACGAAAAGTATTCTTTGTTGTTCTTATGGTTTTATACGAAGCGCTCAACCATAAGAACAACAATTTTTTTTCATAATTCAAAGGGTTGTTTCAAATTCCGCGTTCTGATTTCTAATCTGGTAAATCCCATCTCTCGTATATGCTTTTTCAATAGGATTTTTTTGTGTGGCATTTCTGAGTCATGAAATGCGAATCAACTGTCAGACGCTTTTGAATATCCTATTCCGCTCTTTTATATCACTTGTTGATATAAAAGAGCGATAGTGAAATAGGCAGATAAAATTTTCCGGGTATATATACCATTATTTACATAAACATATGTTCTATTACAGCGATGATTTATAAATTTTCTGACGATTTGATATATGAACAGGACGATTCATTTTTATGATTTTTTTTGTTTTATATAATAAATTACAGCAAAAAGGTCTCTCCCGTTGTTCGGACAGTAAATTAGAATTTCAAAATGCTGATCTATATCGGATTTATATCAATGTGTAATATAATATTTTTATACTTTCAATATTTAATACATTAAAGAGGCAAGATGGCTGGTTCCATTCAGAAATCCACAATTAAAGACAACAATCTTCAGACGATTTTTCGGATTATTCAGCGCTATGGCCCTCTTGAACGCAAACATATCCAGGAATATTCAAAATTAAGCTGGGGAACTGTTTCCAAATTTACTGCTTTGTTGGAACAGGCAAAAATCATTGTTCAAAATCCAAATCCAGTCAGCAATGTGGGTAAAACGCCATCTTTGCTGGACATTAATGGAGAGGATCATTATATTGTTGGTGTTGATTTAAATTTTCGGGATATTCGCATTGTCATTGTTGACCTCAAGGGGAATATTATTCGCTCTCAAATTGCTGGTGTTCCGGACAGCAGTCAGATGATCCAATTACTTTTGGAACGATTGGAGACGACTATTCAGCCATATCTTGCGAATAAAAACTTGATTGCCATCAGTATTGCCACTCAGGGCAACATTGACAGCGAAAAAGGAATTGCTCTTTATCTTACATTTGCGCCAACCTGGCGCAATATCAGACTGAAAGAAATTGTTGAAGAGAAGTTTCATATTCCTACCTATATCTTCCACGATCTGGACTGTGTATTAATTGCAGAAAAATATTTTGGTAATTCAATTGATGACAGCTACCGAACGGTAATTGCGCTTAATACAAATTATGGCATTGGTATGTCGCTGATGATTAATTCTCAAATTTATGCAGGTGCGAATCATCGCAGCGGTGAATTAGGACATTCAGTGGCTGTACCAAACGGCGCTCTTTGCAGCTGTGGAAAACGTGGATGCCTGGAGGCATATGCCTCAAAAGTTGGTATAACCAATCGATTCATTGATGCTGTAAATAATGGAACGCCAACGATGATGAATGTCGCTGATTCTTTCAGTATTAAGTATGATTCAATCAAACGATTTGCCAAATCGGGAGACTTGCTGTGTCAAAAATTATTTGAGGAAGCTGCGTTTTATCTTGGTATTTCTCTTGCCTCTTTAGCATCTGTTCTGGATCCGGATGTGATTATTTTTTTCGGAGAACTTGCGGATGATCGGGAATTGTTTCAAGAAAAATTGTATAAGGTTTTTTCTGAAAATGTTTATCCGGGGAATACATCCAAAATTATCTTCTCATCGTTGAAAGGCTCTGCTGTTGCTCTCGGTGCTTCTTTCTATGCGTTGGATGAAATACTCAGTGGTTTTCTCAAACAGAAAACAGGTCATGACGATGAAGATGATCCGGCAGCTTGATTTATTAGTTCTCGTTTTCAGAAAAGAGGACATGTGGTTTCCGAAACCACGATTATCGTGATTTCTGCACGAATGATGCAGCAATACAGAAAGGCAGATTATTTATGAATCACAAACACAAAATCGTTTTAGGTCTTGTGCCAACACGAAGAGATGTCTCGGGCGAGTTCTTTTGCAGTATCGAAGTTGCTCTGAATCGTAAACGGGCAGTTGAAAAGAAGCTGAAGGATATGAAAATTGATTTCATTAATATCGATTTTCTCAATGAGGAAGGGCTGATCAGAAAAGGGTTGGATGCTCAGAAAGTCGTTGATCATTTCAATTCAAAGGGAGTGGATGCGATTTTCTGTCCTTTTGTGAATTTCGGTACGGAAGATGCTATTGCGAAAATTGGCAAGCTGCTGGGAAAACCGTTACTGCTTTGGGGACCGAGGGATGATGCTCCGGATGCAGACGGAAACCGCTGCACAGATACGCAATGCGGTCTTTTCGCTGCTGGAAAAGTGCTTCGGCAGTTTGGTGTGCCATTTACCTACATGACGAACTGCTCGCTTGATGATCCGATTTTTGAGCGAACGTTGAATAACTTCCTGGCAGCAGCTCAGGTTGTCAAGAGTTTCCAGCATATACGGATTGGACAAATTGGTGTGCGTCCGGAGACTTTCTGGTCTGTGAAATGCAATGAAATTCAACTGTTGGAAAAGTTTGGCGTAGAGGTGGTTCCGATCACTATGATCGAATTGCAAAATATTTTCAATGATTTTTACCAGAATCGGAAGCATGAATTACTGGATATTGTTCAAAAATACAAAAACAATTTTTTAACTACTGTCAATGACGATTTTTTGCTTAGAACCGCAGCTTTGAACCGTGCTATTCGTAGTTGGGCGGACGAAAATGAGCTGGATGCAGCGGCTTCGAGCTGCTGGGGAGCGATGCGTCAGATCGGCGGCATTGCATCCTGTTTTACCTTCGGGGAATTGACGGATGAAAAACTGCCGGTTGCCTGCGAGGTGGATATCCATGGCGCTATCACTTCCATCATGGCTCAGGCTTCGACTGGTTGGACAAAATCATCGTTTTTGGCAGATTTGACGATTCGCCATCCAACCAATGACAATGCGGAACTGTTTTGGCATTGCGGTGTGTTTCCGGGTTCTACGGCTTCGAAGGCGCATAAACCGGAGATCGGAAATAACTTCGATGAAGGACGACCTACCGTCGGTAATTTTCGAATTGCTGACGGGGACGTGACGCTTTGTCGGTTTGATTGTTCGAATGACCAATATCAGTTGTTAATGATGGAAGGGAAAACCGTTGACGGACCAGCGACATCAGGCACATACGGCTGGATTGAATTCAAGGACTGGCCAAAAATTGAACACAAAATTGTAACTGGGCCATACATCCATCATTGTGCCGGTGTTCATGCCAGGACGGCACCGGTGCTTTATGAAGCCTGTAAATACATTCCGGGATTAATTCCTGATCCGGTTGAACCATCCAAAGAAGAGATCTTAGCGTCCCTTCGCTGATTTCCATCCTTTTTTTCAAACTGAAGTATTGCGAATCATGGATTCTAATTTATACAAGACCCATGATTCGCTTTTTTTGAATCATTGATCAACCTTTTTACGCATACCACAAAACCAACACAATAATAATCAATCCTTTTCATATTCAGCAATTTGAAATATGTATTATCGTTTCGAATATAGAAAGAGTCCTTTTCATATTTCGAATTACTGTTTTATATTTCAAACTACTGTTCTCTAAGTGATTTCTTGATTTACAATAAAAACAGATTAATTTCATTACGGTTTTTTTCAGAAGTACAGATAGAAAAGAGCATCTGCGATTTGCAGTTGCTGTTTTAATAAGGAGACATCCTTAGAAAAGGAAAAATTATGCAATATCGAAAATTTGGAAAAACTGGAGAGACTGTTTCAGCATTGGGTTTTGGTTGTATGCGGCTACCCATTTTGAATGAAAAATCTGAAAACATTGATGTGAAACGAGCTGAGGAAATGCTCAATTATGCCTATGACCATGGCGTAACTTATTTTGATACCGCGTATGTATATCACAGACCGATGCATCAGGGAATAAGCAAAGGTTTCAGCGAGAACGTTCTGGGCAATTGCTTTCAGGGAGCAAAACGTGAAAAAATTTTTTATGCAACGAAATTGCCGACCTTCGTGATTCAGTCCCCCGATGAATTTGAGAAGACACTGCATGAGTCACTCACATCACTAAAAACAGACCGGATTGATTTTTACCTGGCTCACAGTCTGACGAAACAAACATGGGACCGGATGATACAAATGGGTATGCTTGAATTTTTACAAAAAGCCAAAGAGTCCGGAAAAGTGCGTCATTTAGGATTTTCGTTCCATGATGAACTGCCTGTATTTAAAGAGATTGTGGATTCTTTTGACTGGGAATTTGCACAGATCCAATACAACTACCTGGATATAAGAGTTCAGGCAGGAACAGAAGGCTTACATTATGCTGCCAGTAAGAATTTGGGTATGGTGATTATGGAACCACTGCGAGGTGGAAAATTAGCAGTTACGCCGACTGAAGAGGTCAGAAACATCTGGAAAAAATCCCAATATGATAGGTCAATGGCACAAAGAGGCCTTTTGTTTGTCTGGGATGATCCCGCTGTCTCTGTTGTTTTGAGCGGCATGAGCACGTTGGATCAGGTGAAGGAGAATGTCCGCTCAGCAGATTCGGCAATAGCAGGGACGCTTTCGGATTTCGAGCGCTCTCTTTACGCAGAAGCCCGGAAGGCATATTGGAATCGAACAGTTGTACCCTGTACCGGATGCGAATATTGCCTCCCTTGTCCAGCAGGTGTGAACATTCCCTCCAATCTGAATATTGTGAATGAACTGGCGATGTTCGGAGATGTTACCCTAAGCAAAGGCAACTATGAATTTCAGCCTCCGAGTGAAAGATCGGAGAATTGTGTTCAGTGTGGTGTCTGTCTCACAAAATGTCCGCAGCATATACAAATTCCGGATCATCTGCAAAAATTGACAGAACAAATGAAGTAGATAGCTCTCTCCTTGGAAGAGAGAAGGAAAAAAGTATCTCTCTCCTTGAAGAAGGCAGGTCAGGTGAATCGGTAGCGCAAGGCTGCACAAGATCGAAAATGGTGTTTGATGGTGGGAAAAAGACTCTCATCCTACCCCTCTCCCTGGAAGGGAGAGGGGTAGGACATCTGAGGGGGTTACATTCCGGCAATTTGATTTTTCAAATTTTCGGCAGTGCTTATGTACTTTTCAAGTTTTTCACGCTCGTTAGCAACAACTTGCGCAGGAGCTTTCTCAGCAAATGGCGAATTGAGCAGCTTTTCCAGACGCTCTATTTGGCTTTGTGTTTCATTTAACTCGCTTTGCAACCGTGCCAATTCTGCAGTTTTATCAATAGTGTCTGCAATTTCCAGGTAGATTCCGCATCCGGATGTTGCCGTTGTTACAACTCCTGCTGGAATTTCTTTCAGTTGGTCAACGATCTGTAATTTTTCCTGATCCAAATGCGCCAGTGATGAGAGAATGTTGGCATATTTTCTGAAAAGATCCGCTTTTTCCGCTGCTGCAATAATGGCTGGAATTTGTTTCCCCGGTTTTACATTCTTTTCTGTTCGAATATTGCGGATTGCTCGAATCACATCCTGGAGCTGCAGCATATCAGCAATGGCTTGATCATCACCTGATTGTTTCTCTTCAGCAACAGGCCAGTGAGCAATGATCAGCGCATCTTCCCAACCGCCGGCAGGCGCGTAGGCATCCGATAGATCAATTGCCGCTTCTTTGAGCTTTTGCCAGATCGCTTCCGTGACAAACGGTGTAAAAGGATGCAACAGTCTCAGGCAGGTGTCTAAAACGCGCACGAGGATACGCGATGTATTGAATGCGATATTGCCACCCTGTGCCGTCTGGTTCTTAGCGATTTCCAGATACCAGTCAGCAAATTCACTCCAAATATAATCATAAATTTGCCGTCCGGCTTCACCATATTGGTGGCTTTCGAACAGACGCTCCACATCGGTGATCAGATACTGCAGCCGTGCCCAGATCCAGGTATCCGCCAATGTAGGTTGAATCGGCTCTGAGCGGTCAGGTTCGGAAGGGGTTTTTTCAATACAACCCAGGACAAATCGCGCAGCATTCCAGAGTTTATTCGCAAAATTACGGTTTGCCTCAACCTTTTTGACGCTTAAATTGGTATCATTTCCGGCTGTCGATCCAACCAGCAGTGTGAATCGGAGGGCGTCGGTTCCCAGTTCATCCATCACGGTCAACGGGTCCACCACATTGCCTTTGGTCTTGCTCATCTTTTTACCATGTTCATCGCGAACCAGTCCATGCAGATAAATCTGACTAAACGGAATCTTGCCGGTGAAGTACATTCCGCTCATGATCATTCGGGCAACCCAGAAGAATAGAATATCGTAGCCGGTCTCCATCATCGTGGTCGGGTAGAAATACTCATAATCCGCGGTTTTTTCAGGCCATCCTAATGTGGAAAATGGCCAGAGCCAAGAGGAAAACCAGGTATCCAGCACATCCGGATCTTGTTCAACATTCTTGCTGCCGCATTTGGTACAGATTTCAATGTCAGTTCGGGAAACCATCATTTCACCGCAATCCTGACAGTACCAGACTGGAATTCGATGTCCCCACCATAATTGGCGGCTGACACACCAGTCTTGAATGTTTTCCAGCCAGTTGTAATAGACTTTTGTGAAATGTTCGGGAATAATTGTAATTCTGCCATCCCGGACGGCTTCCAAAGCCATGTCAGCGAGCGGTTTCATGCGCGCAAACCATTGGGTTGAAACCATCGGTTCAATAATTTCACCGCTTCGCTGTGAACGGGGTACGTTCATCTTATAAGCTTCTTCTTTGATTACCAGCCCCGCGTCTTTCATATCTGCCCATAATTTTTTTCGGCATTCAAAGCGATCCAATCCGGTATAGGGGGTTCCGGCTTCATTGATTTTTGCGTCTTTCGTAAGAATATTGATACTTGGCAGGTTGTGTGTCAGACCAATTCGATAGTCGTTTGGATCGTGTGCCGGTGTAATTTTGACAGCGCCGGTGCCGAATTCCCGATCGACATACTCATCTGTAATGATCGGGATAACTCTGCCGATAATCGGGACAACCACCATTTTTCCAACATATTTTTTGAACCGATCATCCTCCGGATGAACAGCAACAGCCGTATCGCCCAATATCGTTTCCGGACGAGTGGTTGCGACGGATAAAAACTCACCGCTTCCATCTGCAAGCATATATTTAAAGTAATACAGAAAACCGGATTCTTCCGAGTATTCCACTTCCAAGTCTGATACAGCGGTCTGCAATTTGGGCGACCAGTTGACAATCCTGGGTCCGCGATACATTAATCCATCTTCATAAAGTTTTACAAAGACTTCACGGACTGCTTTTGAAAGACCTTCATCTAATGTGAAACGCTCTCGATCCCAATCACAGGAAGCGCCTAAACGCCGGATTTGCGTCACGATCCGGTCATGGTATTGTTTCTTCCATTCCCAGGTTTTTTCAATGAATTTTTCTCGGCCTAAGTCTTCTCGTTTGATCCCTGCCGCATTCAACGATCGTTCAACCACCATCTGCGTAGCGATACCGGCATGATCGGTTCCGGGAACCCAGAGCGTGGGGATCCCTTTCATCCGATGATAGCGGATCATCAGATCTTCCATGGAGACAAACATGGCATGTCCAAGGTGTAATTCGCCAGTGACATTCGGCGGTGGGATTGAGATCACATATGGTTTGTGATCCGGATCAAAATCTGCTTTTGCAGGATCATTGGAGGGTTTGAAATACCCCTTGTCCCACCACCATTGATAAAGTGATTCCTCAGTTGCAGCGAAATCATAAGTTTTTGGAAATTCTTTATGGCTCATTTTTTCTCCAGGTTCTTAATTCTTCCATCAGGTCTGTTTCTTTTTCGAGTATACAGAATAAAAAAAGCTCTCGTCCAAGAGGACGAAAGCTTCATTCTTCCGCGGTACCACCTCAATTCACACGAAATGAAATCCAAATCGTATGCACTTTGTTTACAGTAGTTCGATAACGGGCTTTTCCGGATCGGTCTAATCCCACTTTTCAAAGTGGTTTCTTCGATCATCTTTTGCCAGAGGACTTCTTCAAAAAATCTAACTTCGGGATTTCTCAGCGTGTACCCGTCTCTGTAAGCGATTTTATGATTACTTTTTCTGACAGATTTTATTCTTAAAACAGACAGGTATTATACAAAAAACTCATCCAGCCGTCAACATTTCAATGACATGCTCAGAAATTCGATATATGGGAAGGATTCTTTGATGTTGTGACATTTTGCATTTTGTGTAAAATGTCACAACATCAAATTTTTCCTTCTTTATTTAAATAACAATTCAATATTTTAAATTGCTGGTCTTTATGTCTCGACAAAAAAATGAGATGGCCTTATCATTTTTGTTTTCAAGCGTAAATCGATTTTTCTGAAAAAATTCCCGTCTTTCAATGAATCTATGGTTAATCGGTTTCGGAAGAATCCGAATCGTGACCTTCGTGGGATTCAGCAGATTCCTCAATTGTTTTTTCTGCTGATTCGCCGCCAAAATAAGTGCTTTCTTCGACTTCCGACACAACATCGCCTTCTGTCATGCTTTCTGCGGACATTTCCAGTGTGATTTTATCTTCTGGATTTATTGTTTGTTCAGAAGTATCGTGAAATTTTTTCCTTGGTGTAGTGTCAGTACTTTCGCTTTGGAGATGTCGAATCACTTGATGATGCGGTTCTGTTTCACCAATCACTTTTTCGGCTGATTCACCGCCTATATAGGTGCTTTTCGATCCCTGTGTTTCAATATCATCATCAATCGAATCTTTAACCTTCATGTCATAAGGAATTTCGACCTCTTGCGAAGCTGTTCCGTTTGACTTAATTTCCTGATCGGAACGAGGCAAATGATCGGTTGCAGCGGATTGTGATGGGTTGATAGGATTTGATTTTGGTACTGTGTTAACAGTCTGATACTTTTTTGGCAGTGTAGTCAAAATTTCGGCAGCTCTTTCAGCTAAATGTGAATCTTCCTGTTCGGCTTTGGGTTTATTCTTCATTGCTGCCCACCATACGACAAACGCGATAACCAAAACTACGACAATGGGAATAATAATGATCATCGTTTTTCTCCTTTCTTGATTTCACGAGGATTCGGATCTGAGATTGGAAATATGGGAGAATACTTTCTGATTCTATTGCTTCGCTATGCGGCGCAATTGAATCATATTCTTACTCTTAATTTCCGAAAGACTGCCCCTATTTCAGAATTCCGATCCTGCCGTTCAACTTCCTTTGAATTTCAACTACAATTTCTCCCTTTTTTCGAAAAAGGCTTAGTATATTTCGAATTATTGCTTATTAACAGCATGGCTTATTTATCATTAATTATATACGCTGCATATTGAAACGGTGATTCGGGATTTGTGGAAATAATGATTATGGCGTTTTTGCGTGAAGCGTAAAATTAAGATCTGAACCGTAACATTGTGTGACAACTGCTATCGGATTACGGATAGGATTTGTTCAGAAAAATGCTGATATCTCCAGGGAATGTCGTTCATGATGAGCTTCAGGTCTTCTTTCCCCTTCGGATTCTCTGATGCAATTTTTTCAAGAATATCCTTTGGTAAAATGACATCTGAAGGGACATCGTACTTCAACCCCATTTCTTTGCGCCAATTTTTTAAAAGGTCTTTTCTGTTCAATACATCCATGGATGGTTTTGGAATATTGGCAGGTCTGGGCAAAGATCGAGCATTTTTACTGCTTTCGATGGCTGTTAATATCGATTTGCCATATTTTTTTATAATAAATTTTGTCAGCCCTTTTATTTCGGATAGGTCAGTTTCAGTTACAGGTTTCTGTAAAGCCAATTCGACGAGGACATCATTTTGAATCACTTTAAACAGCGGAAGGTCCATTTTTTTTGCAATCTGTTCGCGCAGGACGCAAAGATTTTGCAGCGCGGCTGCTTGCTGAAAGGTCAAATCTCGGTTATTTCCTGCAATACGCCACCATTGGATTGACACTGGTTCTGCCGCTGCAGGGGGCGATTTGCATACACGATTGAAATCCTCTTGTGCCAGTGCCATTAAATCACGATCGATCAGTTCTTTTTCTAAATGGTCACGCAGATCAATCAGAAAACTGGTGTCCAGTGTGGCGTAGAGCAGCATATCTTCAGGAAGCGGACGAAGTCCCCAATTCGATTTTTGAAATTTCTTTTCCAGATGAATCCCAAATTCCTGTTCAATCAGCGAACCCAGTCCGATTTCTTTCCTGCCAAGAATCCTTGCTGCAATCATCGTGTCAAAGACGTTGTTGAAAGTAAAGCCGTAATCTCTTTTCAAACACATAATGTCATATTCGGCGGCATGAAAGATTTTTAGGATTGATTTTGATTCGAAAAGCGGATTCAGATGATCAAGATTCCCTAAAACCAGCGGATCGGCAATAAAATTTCTGGATCCGTCTGTGAGTTGAAGAAGACACACTTTTTCATAATACACAAATAAACTGTCCGATTCCGTATCGACAGCAACAACCGATTTATCTTCAAGCCATTTAATTGCATCTGTCAATAATTCAGGAGAATCCAACAGCTTTATTTTCTGTGATTTGATGACGATATCCATGGCTCGTATTATAACCCACGGAACGAGCAGGATTTTGTCTCTGCCTGAAAAATAAGTAATTTCACATGTATAAAGTTAGATTTATTGTTGCGTTGGTTTGGCGCTTCTCGTAAAAAAAACAATGCAACAACCAGTTTTCTCAATTGATTTATAAGACAAGTCAGTTTTCCGAATTGTTGATACGCTATCCAGTAATTTGAAATATGAAAAGTATTCATAATTATGCTTATGGTTATGTGCTGTGCATAGAACCATAAGCATAACGAATTTTCTTCCTTTATTCGAAAAACCAATCCATCTTTCGAATTGCTGCGCTCTATCACAGATGAGAAAAATTCGTTATTATTACGTATAATAAAAGTAGATAAATATAGGGGAGGCTATGTTTTCTGAAAATAAACTGTTCGTTTTCTTGAATCCAAAAGCCGGTTTAACCAAAGCGGAAGCTTTGGAACAAAAAATACTGGATTGGGGAAATGCGAATGAATGGGATATAAGCATTCACAGAACTTCAATTGGCGAAAATTTCTCTCCAATTGTTAAAAAGGCAGCTTCAGATGGATTTAAGATTTTTGCTGCTGCGGGTGGTGATGGTACAGTATCAGAAGTAATTACAGCTTTGAAAGAAGTGGATTTCCCATTATTAATTATTCCAACCGGATCCGGAAATGTGTTTGCACGTAATTTTTATATTCCCTCGGATATTCACCGCTGTCTGAACTTGTTGAAACAGAATAGCCAGATCATTGCAGTTGATTTGATGCTGGTGAATGGCAGGTATCGCATGCTAAATGCCGGTGTCGGATTTAACAGTCGTCTGATGCAATTTACTACGCGGGAAGAAAAACGGCGATTTGGGTTTTTCGCATATTTGAAGAATATTGGCAGATCGCTGCGTGATATTTTGGCAACTGATTTCAATTTAACAATCGATGGTGACCAAAAACAAATTCGAGGCGCTGATGTTTTCATTGCCAATCTTGGTTTTGGATTCCATTCCTGGATCGAAGAAAATGAATTTAATCCCAATGATGGGGTGGTTTCCGTGTTTGTCACACGTCCATCCAACTTTTCGAGTCTATTCCAAATCTTGAAGAATGTTCTCAGACGGAAAAAACATGAAAATGAAGTGATTTGCCATTTCAATGTGTGCCATGAAATCACGATTCAAAGCAAAAGGCGTCTTCCAGCACAGGCGGATGGCGAGTTAATCGGTGAAACGCCTTTAACGATTAAAGTCATTCCTTCGGCATTAAATCTGATTGTTCCCTTGAAAAGTGACTTAACTCTCGGACTCGATTCAATCAACAAATATTTTTCTGAGATGTTTAATCACTTTGGAGGATGAAATCCGTAACAGTAATTCGAAACATGGAAATACATTTCGAATAAACAAATGTGTTGTTATGTAATGAATGCGCTTAACTCTAACATTGCATAACAACACATAATTCTTTCCATATTTGGGATCACTGGATTTGTGCGCTTATTGATTCATAATTGGAAAAAAACTTTTCATATTATGAATTGCTGCTGAATTCCGAATTACCTTAATGTGAATTGAAATCTTTAAAAATCCCTTTTTAGCTGAGCAGGAAATTTCCTCATATTGATCAATAAATGAAAATATCGTATAGCCAGATTTTGGCATAGTACTTGCAATTTTTTATTGTAAAGCACTTGGTTCTGTTGATTATGATGAGAAAAAATAATGGAAAAGCTGAGAAAAGAAGCGGTTTTTTTCATAATGAGTCTTGCTGTTTTGTTTTGTTCTTCCTGTAATTCAGGATTCAGGGAAGAGAAGCGAATTGAAGCAGAAATTTCAACTTTTGTTGCTTCTCGGCAAAATGGATCGATTCCAACCATACCAGCTACCACAATAATATTAACAGCCACAGAAACCGCGATACCTGCGATTCCGACAGTTCCGAGAGTAACGCCATGGATTGCCACGCATGTTCCTGAACAACCTGTAGTCCATTTTACTGATGCAATTGAAAAAAGCGCTGTTGTGCAGAACGCACCATTGCAGCAGTCTACCTCGCAAGAGATCGACCAAAAATATACGCCGATCATTGTCGATGCCAATCCATCTGCTTCAGACTGGCGCAATTGGCCGGTTGTACCTCAACTTTCGAAAACGGCTGCTGATATTTTCTGGTTTGGTGTGAACCATATGGGTACCCGCGCAAATTATTTTTCCAAAGTAGGGGATTGTCAGTCCTATTCAAATGTTTTTTTAGGGAATTATGATCAGATTGCCGGTTATTACGAGTTATCCGATGATGAATTGTATTTAGAAGATGCTATTCATTTTTTCTCCAAAGCATTTGGTGCAGAGAGTCTTGCCGTCAATAATGGAATGAGTGTGGCATCCGTTTTGACATCAACCTGGGCAGATCCTTCATTCTGCAATCCATATGAGAGTATGATTCAATGCGAATTACGTGTGAATAAACCTTCCATTATTTTTGTCAATCTGGGGACAAATTGGAATGTCGATTGGGAAACCAGTATTTACTATGATTACCTGGATGAACTGGTGTATACAATCATTGAAAATGGGACTCTGCCCATTTTATCCTCCAAAGCGGATGATGTGGAAGGAGGACACGAAATTAATGAAATTACTGCTCAAATTTCAAAAAAATATGGTATTCCTTTCTTTAATTTTTGGTCTGAAGCGCAAAAATTGGAGAATGGCGGGCTTGATCCACAACGCGAAAATATCTACTTGTCTATGGAAGCATGGAAAATCCGCAGTTATTGGGCTTTGAAAACATTGCATTATGTTGGAATCAGTTTGGGATTGTTTTAATGATTGATAGATTGTTTATGAAAAATCAGTAATTCGAAATATCAACTTGCTATTCGAATCAATTGGGAAAAACTTGTTGTCATTTAGTTTAAAAGCGAAGCGTAAAAAAATTGCATTAACAAAGAATCTTCCCCCTATTTCGATTTGTAGGCGAATAATTTGAAGTAATCTGTTTTATAATGGGAAACAATAATTCGACATTTCGGTTGATTTTTCGAGAAGCGCCAAATTCTTTTTCTTAATTCGAAAAGTCAATCCACATTTTGAACAGCAGATGAAAGAAATTACACATCCGATCATGAAAATTGAATTCTATTTTATAGGAATTGCTGAATAAGCTTCCATTTTTCGAATCTTTAGGCATTTATAATTACTCTGGAGTAAACAAAGATATGAAGCAACTTCGAATCGTAATACTTTTCTGTTTGGTAATACTCATTTGCAGCGCCTGTAACGCATCCTCAAAGGAATCCGGAGCTGCCAAAGTTGTAGCGTCGTTTTATCATGCGATCGTCAATCAGGAGAGAGATCAAGTGGGTACAATTGCTTGTGCAGCATGGGAAAAAACCGCATTGCGTGAAATTGATGCATTTATGGGGGTAAAAGCTGAACTTTCTAATGTCACTTGTTCTGTAAAAGAAACCAACGGCGATACGGCTTCTGTAATTTGTACCGGAAAAATCGCGGCTTCATATGGCAATGAAATTACTGATTTCCCATTGGATGGAAGAATTCACACTGTTGTCAAAGAACAAGGCGAATGGCGTCTTTGCGGGTATTAATAAACCGGATGAAATCTCTTTTTTCACGTGAAAACTTGGCTGCATTGCTGCTGGCATTGTTAATCATTGGATTAATCATCTTTACGGTAGATGAGGCACCGCAATGGATTTATCAGGGGTTCTAAATGCTGCTTTCCGACATTCTGATCTTAGCAATTGGCTTGATACTATTGCGTGTACTGCCGCGAAAAATGCAGCGCAAATTATTTTTGTTTTTTACTGTTCTTTTTATATTTAAACTCCAACCGGCTGTTCCGATTCGGAATTTTGACTTCTGGTTCCCATTTCTTTCCCTATCTGTAACCATCCTTTGCTGGCAACTATGCTCCCGAAGCAAACAAAAAGGAGATTTTACAGATCTTTTGGTCATTCTTGGTGCGATTGCAAGTGTCGAATTAACACGATTGTTGGATATTTCGAATTTCTTAACAAAAACCAGACCGCCGCAGATCCAGTTATTTCTTATCGGTCTCCTGATATTTTTACTTTTATTGTGTCTGGCAAGATTTCTGCGATTTCGAAATCAGAAAATCATACTTACTTCAGGAATTATTTTCCTGATTTTTCTGTTGATTCTATTAAAAACTCCATCCTTGACACAGGATATCAGCCGCTTTCTTCGGATGATTTCCGGACAATCTGCAGAAAACGCTGCGATTTCCGATGTGCGCTGGCTTGGCATATCTTATCTTGTTTTTCGCCTTCTTGCGGTACTGATCGATACAAGAAACGGACGGAAGTTTTCAATGCCTCTCGGGGATTTTTTGATTTATGTCTGTTTCCCACCCGCACTTTCAGCCGGACCGATTGATCGCTATGACCGGTTTTCTAAAGATCTCAATGCTGTTTCCGGCGAATTGTCCGGCGATTTTATGGCAGCGTTTGAACGGATTTCTGTGGGATTATTTAAAAAATTCATACTCGCCGATTCTCTTTCCATTGTCGCTTTGTCTTCTCAGAACTCACATCTGTGGATTCATCCATTCTGGGCATGGTGCGCATTGTTCTTTTACGGACTCCAGATTTATTTCGATTTTTCAGGATATTCTGATATTGCCATCGGATTAGGTCGATTGATTGGAATTCATCTTCCTGAGAATTTTCAACATCCCTACTTAAAACCGGATATTTCTAAATTTTGGAATAACTGGCATATGACCCTGACACAATGGATTCGCTCCTATGTTTTTAATCCTATGACACGAAAGATGCGATCGAATAAAGCACATCCATTGCCGCCGTGGCTGATTATTCTTGTGACGCAAATGACAACGATGCTCATAATCGGTTTATGGCATGGCGTGACAGTGAATTTTCTGATTTGGGGAGCCTGGAATGGCTTCGGATTGTTTTTCCACCAGCAATATTACCAGATTACGAAAAACTGGATTACAGAATTGCAGGAACACAAACGCTTGCTGTATCACGCTTATACCATCCTCTCAACGACCGTCACCATTTTTTTCGTCATGGCAGGTTGGATATGGTTTGTTATTCCAAGCACCGGTGATGCCTTACAATTTTTCAGCAGATTATTTTAGAAGGCCGTTATGGAAAAAATTTTCCGTATTTTTTGGAAATCTCTGCTCTTTCTTTTGATTCTCCTGGCACTATATTCGCTGATTCAGCCAGTTCAATGGCTTGGAAAAATCAGCCTTTATAACAGGATTTATCCAGGCAGAGAAAGGCTGCCTTTTGGTGAAAATCCGCGGATTGCCTATAATTTCAGCCTGAACAACCTGGATGCGATGTTTGCTTCCCATAAGCTGCATCGTGCAGAAAAACAAGATGATGACTTTCGAATTCTGTTTATCGGCGATTCATCTTTATGGGGAACTTTGTTGAAACCGGAAGAGACCCTTGCCGGACGATTGGATCAGCAAGAAATGATGATCAACGGAAAAAAAAGGAAACTTCAAACTTTCAATCTTGCGTATCCGACATTGGCATTATCTAAAGATTTGTTAATTCTTAATCGTGGTTTGCAGTATCAACCTGATCTAATTGTCTGGTCATTGACGATGGAATCCTTCCCCTATGACAAACAACTGTCAACTGCATTGGTTAACAATAATCTGCCTGAATTTCTCTATGTGGCGCAGAAAAGCAATCTGTCAGCTCCCTGGCTTCCATCATCTGCCTCACAGTCTTTTTATTCCAGGACATTGTTGGGGCAGCGGCATGACCTGGCAGATCTGATCCGTCTGCAGCTTTACGGATTTATGTGGGCAGCGACAGGAATTGATCAAGATTACCCATCCGATTATCCAAAACCAAAGACGGATCTTGATGCGGACTCAACGTTTCATGGTGTCGAAGGTCCTTATCCTGACGAGAAGATGGCATGGGATCTTTTGACTGCAGCCCACCATCTGGCAGCGCAGATACCAATCTTAATCATGAATGAACCAATATTAATTAGTCATGGAAAAAATTCAGAAATCCGCTATAATTTCTATTACCCGCGGCAGGCATATGACGTATGGCGTGAATCTTTATTGGAAACCTGTAGATCAAATCACTGGCCTGTCCTCGATGTGTGGAATGTTTTACCGACATCTGATTTTACAAATAGCGCCATCCATTATGATGCAAATGGTGCTGAAAAATTAGCAAAGTTATTGTCAGATGCTATGGAAAGCATATTTAATTGATTTACGAATCATGAAAAAACCCAAACCCCATCATTTATACAATTCTCTTATTCTGATATGTATTTGTCTCCTTCTGTCAAGTTTTTCGTATTATCAGACTGCTGCCGATCCGAAACCATCCGATTATGGCAGGACCTGGCAAAATCTCCCGATCATTCCTGAATTATCCGATACAGCCAAACACATTTTAGCAGATGGACTGCGTAGAGGAAACAATCCGAATGCTTTTTCCAAAGTTGGTGATTGTGATACCAGTACAGACTGGTATCTCAGCAACTACGATTTGGATGAGCGTTATTATAATCTGGGCGAATATGCAGACCAATTTCGACCGGTAATCGATTTTTTCCGAGGATCTTTTGGACGGCGCAGCCTGGCGGCAAAACCGGGTTTTTCTGCTGCCTCCGTTTTGTCAAACTATTGGACGGATTATTCGATTTGTGAAACTGGAGAGGTTCCGATCACCTGCGAATATCGAATCAATAATCCTGCTTTTGTATTAATTTCTCTTGGTACGAATGATGGGTATAATCCGCCCTCCTTTAAAGATAATCTCCGTGCGATTATTGATCTGACTATTGAACAAGGTAGGCTTCCGATCTTGATGACCAAAGCAGATAATGTCGAAAAGGATTTTTCCATCAATCAGGATATTGCAGACCTTGCTGCAGAATACGATATTCCCCTTTGGAATTTTTGGGCTGCCATACAGGAAATCCCCAATCATGGGCTGGTTGAAGATGGAATTCATCTGACGTTTTATAAAGAAGATTTTTCAGATCCCGAGTCTTTTCAATATGCTTGGACTTATCGGAATCTGACTGCAATGCAATTGCTTGATAAAGTACGAAAAATAATTAAAGACATTTCAATAAATTGAAAGGAAATAATGAACCAAACCATTGAAATTCTCACTGAAAAGATAAAAAATGAAATCATCCGGCAGCCAAAACGATCACTGCAATTTGATGAACCGTTAATCTCAAGCGGGTTAATTGATTCATTCAATCTGGTCGATTTGGCGCTGATGGTGGAAGAAATTTTCGGTGTTCATATTGATGATTATGAATTGAATTCCGATACTTTTGATACGATCGAAGATTTGGCAATGTTGATCATTGAAAGACAAGAATCCGGGGTTTGATTTAAGAAAATATTTAAGATTCTTCCGAAAAGCTATCGAAATCTAACGGTTTTAAAGGAATTCCTCCTGGAAAGTTTTCTATGAAAAATTGAATGGGTTCTTTCATAGGGGGATAAATTCTACTTTCTGGAATATTCCAGGTTGCAAAAAAACGCATTTCCCGTTTTAAATTCTTTTTTAAAACACCGCGCACCCTTTTGGGAAGATACATCGCCATGACGGCTGATATATTTGCATTATCATCAGAGACAAAGTTCAGGTTTTTACCAGAAAATAATCTTAGAAATACAGCGCTCTCCAAATAAATGCCGATTTTATTGAAAACTGAGCGCCGCAGACAGTTCATTGAACTTTCTCCGGGCAGAATTCTTCCTCCCGGAAGTCTCCAATATCTGTCGCTTTCCTCTTGAATCAGTAACAGATTCCCTTGCGGATCGGTCAGACAAAGCAAAGCTGAAAATTCGACTATCGGAAAACTGCCGATAATTCTATGAAAATTTTGATAATAGTCATCCATTTAAGAAAAATACTCCCGAAGAAGTCTGCTGCGCATCGGATGACGCAGTTTTCGAAGTGCTTTCGCTTCAATCTGTCGTACCCGTTCCCGTGTTATGTCAAACATCTTGCTGACTTCTTCCAGTGTCCTTTCCTCGCCATCCGTCAATCCGAATCGTAATTCGAGCACCTGACGTTCTCGTTCGGTAAGTATATCCAGTGTTTTTTGAACTTGATCCCGCAATAATTCACGAGAAGCTGCGTCCATGGGTCCCAGTGCATCTTCATCTTCAATAAAATCTCCCAATTGACCGCTTTCTTCATCACCTACTGGATGTTCCAATGAAATTGGCTCTTCTGCGGACTGAAGAAGTTTTTGAACCTTGATAATGGCAGCAGAAACCCTTTTTTGCAATTCAGGATCTCGGGGCAGATTATTCTCTTGAAGCTTCGCAAGTTCCCGGACATCATTTGCATCGATGAACTGCGCTTCTATTGCCAATTCTTCCAAAAGCGGATTTCTGCCTAATTTTTGCACCATATTTCGCTGGATTTTCAACAATTTTGACACGGAGTCAAACATATGCGCCGGAATCCGTATTAATCTCGCTTGTTCAGCAATATAGCGGCTGATAGCCTGGCGGATCCACCAGGTCGAATATGTGCTGAATTTGAAACCGCGGCGTGGATCGAATTTATTGACAGCTCTTAAAAGGCCTATATTACCTTCTTGAATAAGATCCAAAAACGAGATTCCCCGTCCCATATAATGTTTTGCAATACTTACGACTAACCGCAGATTTGCTCTGATTAGCACCTGGTTGGCAACTTCAGCCTGAATCTGAACTCTATTGATCTGCGCTGCAAGGTCAATTTCACTTGGAATTAAAGAAATCAGATCTTTTGAGGAGGAAAGCTTATTTTTTTTTGTTTTTATCATTTCAACCAGGGAATCCTGCATCATTTCAGGCAGCAGATAAAAATCCAAAAAGGCAGCATATAATGGCCTTACAACGGCGCCCCATTTCTGATCTGATCCCCAGACACCGTTGTCCAGATATGCCCGTAAATAGGATGGAGTATCAATTTTCCAGGTTCTGCACAGTTGTTGCGCTTCTTTAATCAATTTTGGAAAATCCGGTTCTTTCTGATTTGAACCATATATTTTTTTCTGTTCTTTGAATTCTTTCCAGTTTTTTATCAAATCTTTGCAGATACACTCGAATAATTTTTTAAAATAAACATTTTCTGGAATTTCTTTCAGTGAGTTTTCATGCTTATCCAGGCAACGATCCGCTTCAATACAGGTTGCCAGGCGGAATTCGCTATCTGTGTCCAGCAGATCAATCAATCCGATTTCCTTCAAATATAGGCGAACCGGATCCTCATAACTGGCTTGTCCTTCGCTGGTTTCCTCGTCAGAAAAACCGGACAGGATTTCCTCTTCATCTTTTTCGTTGAAATCAAAGGGCAAAATATCCTCTGAATCGAAATCTTGTGCGATTGATTTCTCATCAGTTAAAAAATCATTATAATCAGAATTTTCTTTTTTATTCTTTTTTGCCATATTCCCCCTGTCTATATTTTGGATTCAGACTATCCAATAACTTTTCCAAACAACTTCGCTCTCTTTTCAATTGATCTAAAATTATTTGGTATTCCGATAACTCATTTTCAGGTTTTCCGCTGTCAAGGCAAAGTGTTTGGATTTCAATGATGTTAAACACACATTTTTCGTTTCGTAAAAAAGCGATGGAACGCGCAATATCTTTATCCAATTCGGCGAGATTTACTCCACCGTGAAAATTGGGATGTTCAATAACAGCAAATGTATCTTTAACTGTTTCAGGAATATGTTCCCGTATATATTTTTGAGTACTTAATTCTTCATCCTGATTGATGCCATAAAAATAACAGGAAACAATTTCGCGCAAGTCAGTCTGTTCAAAATCTTCCTTTTGGAGCGGTTTCAAGTGATATTCACGAAAAATTCGATCAATCTTGGCAAAAGAACCCGGAGAATCATAAAAATGGTAAAGGTATTGCATAATTGTAATTTCTTTATTATAAAAACCTGCTTTTGGATCAAAAATCAGTTCAGATTTCGTACCAAGTTTGGGTTTATCGGGAAAAACAGCTTTTGTTTTTTCTGCCTTATTTTTTGCGTAGCTTGCTCGTGAATATCTCAGCAGGCTTTCATCAATCTTTAAGAATCGGGCAAGTTGCTGGCGATATGTCTCTCTCTCAATAGCGTCCGGAACTTCAAAAATCAAGGGTAGAATCTGGTCAGCGATGTCACTTTTGACTTTTCCATCATTGAGATTTTTCCCCTCGCCAAGAGATTCCATCATGTAGATCACGATAGGCTTGGCATCATTCAGAATCTGATCCCACTCATCGGGATTGCGTAGAACGATTTCATCCGGATCCATACCTGCAGGAAGCCTTGTGATGCGAATATCGGTATTCAGTTTGTTCTCATGCCGAATTAGATCCTTGCTTTCGGCGAGGATATCTTCTTCGGTCCCTTTTAAAGATGTCCGCATCAATTCAATCCCTTTCAGGGTTGCCTGATCTCCTGCTGCATCTGCATCCAGGGCAAGGATAATCTGGCGTGATTGACGGGCAATCTGTTTAATTTGGAATTCGCCAAGCGCTGTTCCCATCGGAGAAATTGTGTTGGTAAAACCTGCCTGGTGGAGGAGAATCACGTCTAAATAGCCTTCAACAATGACCGCCTGATTTTTTTCTCGTATTGATCTTTTTGCGCGATCCAAACCAAACAGTGTCTTTCCTTTATCAAACAGGACTGTTTGCGGAGAATTTAAAAATTTTGGAGAATCATTCGGATTTAAGATACGTGCTCCAAAACCGATTGGATTGCCCTGCGAATCATTGATCGGTATCATGATCCTGTTTCGAAAACGATCATAGATCCGGCCGCCCTGGATGACATCACCTTTTTCATCGCGTTGTTCGCTGACCAATCCGACCTGAATTAAATCATCCCGGTTATATCCTTTTGACAACATATTTTGGATCATACTGTCCCAGGACTCCAGCGCGTAACCCAGTTGAAAAGATTCAATAGTCTCAGCAGTTAAACCGCGGTTCTTCAGATAATCAATTGCTGGTTTTCCCGCCGGGTGGTGCAGCAGGTTATTCTGGAAGAAAGAAACAGCATCTTCCATCAGCTGAGTCAAGTGTTTCTGTGATTCTTTTTTCGTTTTATCTTCAGGTACCGTTGATTCAAGCTGAATTCCGGCACGTTTGGCTAAATACTGCAATGCCTGTTGAAAGTCAAGATTGTCCCGTTTCATGATATAGCTGAATATGTCACCGCCTTCTGCACACTGACCGAAACATCTCCATGTTCCTGAATCTGGGAAAACAACAAATGCGGGAGTGTGTGTATTGCTGTGAAACGGGCAGAAGCCGATAAAGTTTTTACCGGTTCTTCGCAGTTTTACTGTTTCAGAGACAATATCGACGATATCGATATTGTTTTTAATTTCATCAATAGCGGTCAATAGAATACCTGCAGTCTGTTCATAATGATTTGAAAACGAATTTTGAATTCGATGGTTTTTAAATTTGCAGAACTGAAAACGATTTCTCTCACTGTATTCAAAAAATCAGTCCAATTCTCGCATCGCTTACATTTTCAGGAATAACTGACAATCCAGGAATTCGTAATAATGATTTTCTATTCGAATCAATCGAGAAAATTTGTTGTTGTGATGTTGTTGTGTTTCGCACAACAACATCACAACAACAAAGAATCCTAACCATATTGCGAATTGTTGCTGGCAATCAGGATATAATCCTTTCTTGAAGTATTTTATCCTTAATTTTTATAACGATGGTTTGCTGAATCAGTAATCAGTAATTCGAAATTTCGGAAACTCTTTTGAAAAAAGTCAGAAAATTTGTTATTCATTCGTTTTTGTGCTCTGCAAAAAAACAATACAATAACAAAAAACTCTCTACATTTCGAATTGCTGTATTTGAATAAACTGCAGCAACATGTTTATGAGTTAATTGAATGAAAGTTATTTTTTGCTCGCGCCGAAATGATTGTTATCTGATTTTAACGGTACTATTATCAATTCTAATCCGTTTTACGTTTTTTGTTATCTTTCTTCAAGCAGGATTTTCAGATGATTTTTCACTGCATCATTATCCCGATTCGGTGACGTATGCAATCCCTGCCGATTCAATTCTGAACCAGGGGAAATTTCTCAATCAACAGCAGCAGCCGGAAATTTTCAGAACACCGGGATACCCCCTCTTTCTGGCGTTCTGCAAATTAATATCTGCTAAGAATTGGATTTGGGCAGCCATCATCTTACAGTTGTTGCTGAATACGGTTTCGGTAGTTGTTCTCTATGAAATCATTTGGGCACTTAGCCGTAATTCGAAAGCTTCCTTTTTTGGAAGCTTGATCGCTGCGTTTAATCTGCATGATGTCTATTTTTGCTTTTTCATTTTGTCTGATTCGATTGCTCAATCAATCCTTATCATTGCTGTCTTTTTCCTGATTCGTTTTTTTCAGAAGCAACAAACAGTGTATCTGCTATTAGCAGCGGCATTGCTTTCAACAGGTACGTTCATACGTCCAGCCGGATTGTATCTTCCGTTACTTCTTGCGTTTCTCATATTTTTTTATTTTGTACGGCAAAAAATGAGCGTAAAAGCGCTGGCTATTGCAATTCTCTTTCTTTCCATAGGGTTTATTCCTGAATTTCTATGGCAGCTTCGAAATGAACAGGCAGCTGGATATTCAGGCTTTTCAGCCATTCAGGAAGAAAATTTATATTCATATCATGCAGCCGGCATTTTTGCAGAAAAAAATGGAACTTCATTCTATCAGGAGCAGGAAAACCTGAAAAATGATCCGAAGGTTCAAGAATTGACACGGACAATGTCTTTACAGGAAGCACAGCGGAAGATTGCTTTTGAAGTAATTTCTGAGAACTTGCCAACATACCTGTATTTGAATCTGAAAGGAGCCGGTTATATATTGTTTTATCCCGGACTTTTTGATATTGCTCAAATCTATCCATCATTCCGAAATTATATTGCCAATATGAAATCCGAATTTTTATCCGATTCCAGTCAGGCAGAACAAATTCGTAATTTTCTTTCAAACCCATTCAGCATCTTGACGTTATTAAATGGTTTTCTTTTAGTGACTATTCTTGTGTTTACTTTTTGGGGAATTCAACGTTCCTTTTCTTCAGGAATTCCCCTACAGATCAATCTGATGCTGCTTTGTTTCATGATCTATTTTCTATTGATTCACGCCGGACCCAACGGGTTTGGAACGTATCCGCGCTTCCGTCTGTCAATTTCGATGCTGCAGACGATATATGTTGGACTGTTTATTGCGAAGATGAATAAAAAAGATGGAAAAACGGAAGCAATTGCAATGTAGAAAATTTGTTGGTTGTAACAACATGTTTTCCCAATTCAAGCGAATAACAAGTCGATATTACGAATTGCTGGATACCTGATCGTATTCCCTGATTTTTTATCGGTTATAAATCTTTATCAATTTCTGATATCTGGTTCATGATGGCTGTAATCTGCTGGATTTGCGCTTGAACTCGATTCATGGCGCTTTGAATAAAACGTTGGAATGGTTGGATCGCTTGATTCAAATGATCCACCTGGGAATCGATCTCCAGTTTAAATTCTTTGGTTAATGAATCTGTCAGACGTAATTTGATCTCTGTCATCTGATTTTCAAATTCTTTTTGCGATTTTTTTCGATAATAGGGCAAAACCAGAAAACCGGCAATTCCAATCCAGAATGCGGCAACGATACTTAAAATGTCTGCCGCTACGGTCGTAGCGATTATCGTTAATGCAGCGCCAACTCCAATTGCTGAAACTTCAATTGCCAATGCAGTGGTGACCGCAGTTTGGATATGTTTCATTCCGATATTGGCTGCCATATCATGTTCCATCTTTTCCAACATTTCATCAATGGAAGCCTGCATTTTTTGAAGAAGCGATGACCTCTCTATTTGCTCTCGCGTTGATATTTCTGTGCCCGGGAATTGCGTCTTGCGTGTTTCAATCTGTTTTCGAAATGATTGTGTCATTTGCTGTTGTTGTGTGTAAATCATTTCTACGATATCAGTTGTTTTTCGTTCAATCTCTGTCGGTAGATTTTTGAGTACCTGTTCTTGAAAGGCAATTTGATTTTTTTCTTTCTTCATGATATTGGGAATATTTTTTGCGCGAAAAAGATTTTCGAAGTAAATAGCTCCCTGTTTTTCGATTTCAAAAAAGATAGAATCAATTTCCTTAATCGATCGATCAATTTCATTTTGCATATCTTTTTGATAAATCTGAACCTGACTTTGTATTGAGTTGGCGAGTTCCTGGTCTTCCTGATAAAACATAAGTTCACCCGTCAATAGATTCAGACATTGCTTTGCCAGGCGTTCGCCGATCCGCAGCGATGAATCCATTTTCAATTGGAATCGGACTGACTCATCTAATTTTTCCTGGATGTATTTTTCCAGAAGGCTGAATCCGCTTTGATTCCATAAACCTTCAGAGGCTTCTTTTCGGGCTTGTTTGGCAATTTTCGAACTGACGGCAAAAACAGGCACATCGCATTTTAATTGTTTATCTGCATTCTCTTTGACGAAATTAATCACACGTTCAATTTCTTGCTGTGTCTGTATCAAATCGATTTTATTGAGCACGATGATGATTTTCTTGCCCCATTCTTTGATATTCAGTAAGAATTTGTTTTCACTTTCCGAATAGGGACGATCTGCGGATGAAAGGAAAATGACTAAATCCGCTTTGGGGAGAAACCAATTGGTCAGGATTTCATGCTCTGCGATGATTGTATTCGTGCCCGGTGTATCCACAAAACTGATTGAATCCAATAAAGGAGAAGGCATTTGGATGGATACGCCCCAATCTTCAATTAATGAAACCTGCGTATTCTCTCCATATCGGATAAACTGGATATTCGCTGTCGTTGGAGTAACTCCTTCTTCCAACAATTCTGTATTCAACAGTACATTGACAAAAGATGATTTGCCTGCGTTGAATTCACCGACGACGACAATGAGGAATTTATCTTCAAGCGCTTTTAGTGTCTCTTTAATCGGATGAATCTGATCGGTTGAAATATTTATCTGAGATGCGGCTGATAATAATTCAGTCAAAGAGTTTCTTACGGAATTGAAAATCCGTTTCTGCTTTTCAGAATAATTCATTGACATTTTTTGTTTTCTCTCTTTCGGATGTCCCTGTCCTTATTCACAGGATCATACGCTGCAGGAGCTTGTATTCAATCATTATTGCTTAGTAAGCCAGCTATAAAGAACATTTCCGACAATTGCTAAACTTTTTTCGGAGATCTGACTGATATCATCGGATATCGTGTGCCAGGCATCATATTGAAAATCAATTAAATCTACAGCAGGAATGCCGATGTTGATAAATGGAATGTGATCATCCTGGATACTATATTTCTCTTCATTCTTAAGAATATTTCCGTATCCTTCCTCTTCAGCGATTTTCCAAATTTCATCTGTTAAGGACGCCGTCGAATTGCTTTCCCGGAAAATTTGCAGATCTTGATCGCCAATCATATCTACGACAACAACCGCATCTGGTTTCTTTTCTTCCTTTTCAAAATGTTGCGCCAACAGTGTTGAACCGATACACCAGTGATCCCATCCCTGAATTCTTCCCTGGTCTTCTGCATCAAAGAGCACAATCCATATTCTCTTGTTTAAATCTTCGGGCAATGCAGAAGCCAATGCGAGCAAGACCGAAACGCCGGATGCTCCGTCATTTGCTCCTAACACGGGTTCGGATTGATTTTTTATTTCCGGATCCGAATCGGCTAATAAACGCGTATCATAATGGGCGCCTAATAAAATCCAGGGAAGATCCTCTTTATCATCATTCCGTGAAGCAATGATATTTGTGATTGGATGATCCAGATATGTGCCTTTCTGAAAGCTGACAGTCCATCCCATTTTGGAAAATTCGTCTGTTGACCAGGCAATGAAGTCGTCATGGCCTTTACTGCCGGGGGTTCTGGGACCAAAAGATAATTGTTTTTCAAGATATGAATATGCCTCCTGTTCGTCAAACAGTGCATTGGTTACTTGAGGGAAAAAGGCTACTACTGTTATGATGATTAAAAGCGAACTTAAAAAGATCCATCTTGTTTTTCGATGATTATTGTTCTTCATTCCATTAAATCCAGTCATTCTCTCGTAATAAACATAAATAATTTACAGGGGCACAGCTTTACCAGTGTTTTTGGAAAGGATTGCTCCGATGTATTTTTTTATCTCTTTATGGTTCGGAATTATACATTAGGCAGACAATTATTACGAAAATTGTGAATTATTGATCGGTAAATGGCAATACGAAAAATGGAAAAAATTCCCGATTTTCTCCAGAATTTTTTTGATCAAATTCATATTTGTGACGAATTTTATCATTGTAAGCCCGATAGAGGCGGAGCAATCTCCTGTAACTTGAGAAAAGATTGCTTCGTCGGGCTTATGCCCTTCTCACAATGACAGATTGTTGTGAGAGTCTCATAATGGCGGAGCAATCTCTTGTCGTAAGAAAATGAAAACCGCCTGTGTTAATTCAGGCGGTTTTTGTTTTTTTATTACTTAATTTTTGACAGGTTCAGATAAGTAATTGGGCGTGGAGGATCTTTTTCCGTTTGGAGGCGGGAAAAGGGCTTCGAATTCTTCTCTGGATAGTGTTTCCACTTCGATCAGTTTCTGGGCAATCAGATCCAGCTTGTCGCGATATTCATTGAGAATGGATTTTGCTTTCGCATAGGATTCATCCACAATTCTTCTTACCTCTGCATCAATTTTCTCGGCAATTGATTCAGAGTAATCGCGTTGTTCAGAAATTTCTCGACCCAGGAAGATCATTTCTTCTTTCTTGCCATACACGATCGTTCCCATTGCTTCGCTCATGCCGAGACGCGTAACCATGCTCCGTGCCAATCCGGTGACACGTTCGATGTCATTGGATGCGCCTGAAGTAATATCGTCAAACATCAGTTCTTCTGCCGCACGACCGCCTAACAGACTGATCATCTCTGCTATAATCTGATTCTTGGATAGCAGAACACGATCTTCTGTAGGTAGGTGCATTGTGTATCCGCCTGCAGATCCTCTGCCGATGATCGTAACTTTATGAACGGGATCGCATTCAGGGATGACGTTCATGATCATGGCATGTCCAGCTTCATGATAGGCAATGATCATTTTCTCTTTATCAGAAAGGATCCTGCTTTTCTTTTGCGGTCCGGCTACTACTTTTTCAACCGCTTCTTCCAAATCAGCTTTACTGATGCTGTTTTTATTCTTCCGAGCTGCTAAAATGGCTGCTTCATTCATCAGATTTTCCAAATCAGCGCCCACAAAACCTGATGTAGCACGTGCTAACGTAGTCAGATCTACATCCGGATCTAACGGTTTCCCTTTCGAATGAACCTTCAGGATTGCTTCCCGACCACCGACATCCGGCCGATCCAGGACAACCTGACGATCGAAACGTCCCGGACGGAGCAACGCGGGATCCAAAATATCCGGACGGTTTGTAGCCGCAATAATAATAATATTCGTATCGGTTTCAAACCCGTCCATTTCAACCAGCATCTGGTTTAATGTTTGTTCTCTTTCATCATGGCTTCCACCTAAACCGGCACCTCGCTGACGCCCAACGGCATCGATTTCGTCGATGAAGATGATGCAGGGGCTGTTTTTCTTAGCCTGTTCAAAGAGGTCTCTGACTCGGCTGGCGCCGACACCCACAAACATTTCTACAAATTCAGAACCGCTGATCGAAAAGAATGGCACGCCCGCCTCGCCTGAAACGGCTTTTGCCAGCAAGGTTTTTCCGGTTCCTGGTGAGCCTACCAACAAGACGCCTTTCGGAATCCTTGCTCCCAGACTGGTAAACTTCTGAGGCTCTTTTAAGAATTCGACAACCTCGCGTAATTCTTCTTTGGATTCATCCACACCTGCGACATCCGCAAATGTTACTGTCGGGTGGTCTCCTTCAAACATTTTTGCCCTTGATTTTCCGAAACTCAGCGCAGAATTGTTGGTGCCCTGGGTTTGCCGGAAAATAAAATACATCGCTCCGACAAGAAAAATAACTGGAAGCAAATAGCTTAGTATCGAGAAAATGCCCAACCAACTGGATTCCTCTTTGATTGTTAATTCGATATTATTTGAAGAAAGATTTTCAGGGGTGACTCCTAAAAGCGAAAGTTGCTCCAGAATGGTTGCATTTCCTTCAATAACCGATTTGGCTGTTCTGCGGTCTTTAAACAGGACTAAAACACTCGTACCGTCGGATTCAATTTTTGCGACAGTTCCTTCCTTGATTTGATCCGCTAATTGATTGATTGAAATATTATCGCTGGAAGCTCTATCTCCTGTGAATGAGTATAAAAGGAGTGAAATAATACCCACTAATAAGAGTAAATAAACAAAATTTGTTTGTCCTCGTTGTTTCACGTAATAATCCCTCCGTATTTAATTGAATTATACCAATGGATTCATTTGATCATGTGTATTGCAGGATTATTAATAAATTTCTTTCATTTTTCATTATCTTAGTGAATAGGATAATTCTGTAGTGAGGAATCCTGATAATAAAAAAAACAGCGGAAACTCGTTTCCGCTGTTTATCAGATCTTTGTAAGATGCGTTTGAGTCTCAGACTCTCGTCAGATATTCACCGGTGCTCGTGTTGATACGGATGATATCGCCCTCAGATATAAAGTTGGGAACCATTACTTTTGCACCGGTTTCCACTGTTACCTGTTTGGTGACACCTGTCGCTGTATCGCCGCGGACTGCGATGTCAGCCTGAATGACTTTCAGATCAACGCTGATTGGCAGTTCGACATCAATGATTTCATTTTGATAGAAGGTCAGTTTTACTTCGGTCCCTTCTTTCAGAAATGGCGCAGATTCTTTCATAATTTCAGCATGAACAGCAGGCTGTTCATAAGTCTCAGTGTTCATGAAATAGAAGAAATCCCCATCGCCGTACAGAAATTGTACATTTTGGAAATCCAGACGTACATCCTGGACACGGTTGCCAGAATTAAAAGTACGCTCAAAAGTTGCTCCTGTTCGCAGATTTCTGGCTTTAATCCGGATACTGGCATTACCGCGTCCTGATTTGTTATGTTCGTAGTCTAATACTTTCAACAGGTTACCGTCTAATTCGAAGGTAACACCTTTTCTTAATTCGTTTACATCAATCATAAATAACTCTCATTCCCTTAAATTTTCTATTTACTAATCAGAATCATGCCGAAAATTCATTTTAAACGAAGATATTATAACAAAAAATTTTGAAAAGCAAACAATATGCGCATAGATATCAGTGATTCGAAATTTGTAAGGTATGCTTTATTATTCATTATTTGTTTGAAAAGTAAAAAATTTTGAATAATAAATCTTCTCACGCTATTGGAAAACCAGTCCATCTTTCAAGTTATTTCATTTTCCGACAAGGATTGATAAATGATACTCATCCAAAATATAGACTTTCTATTCGAATTGCTGGTTAAAATACTGTTCTGTTGAAATTTTGACTATGCCTTGGATGTCAATGTCATCATGGCTATGCCAATCGGACCGATATCCAGCGTGACATGATCCATTGGTTTGTAGTTTCTCATTGGAATTTCTTTACAAAAAACTGCTTCCGGATTATCACCCGTATTGACTGAAAATCTGTTTTTTGCTCGCAACACTTTCGCTTCAGTGGGATGCATATCAGGAAAATTCATAAAATTGACTCGAACCAACGCTCTTTTTCTCGGGTGTCGATTCAGAATAATTACAGTGAGTTTTTTGCCATCTTCCGAGCGGGAAAAAAGCCCATCCAGATATGGAATCGTATGTTCTTCTGCAATTCCTGGAATTCCAGCCCAACGAAAAGAAGGAATTTCTTTGCCGGGAATTGTCTTTGTTTTGAGAATCAAATTTTGGAGTGAGCGATTCATGCTGAAAAGGACATAGGGAACTGTCTTCCAATGCTTCCCTTGATCCGATTCAATCATACCCATTGGTCCAAACAGGAATCCGGTTTCTACAATTCCGAGACGGCTGGAAAGCTTTCGGATGATATTATTGACACTTTGATAATAGAAAGCATCCTGTTTTTCGTAACTGCTATCATAAAAACTTCTTTGTAAAGCGGGCTGTTTGAAATAACTCCACGGACTGATGGCAATGCGTACAGTTCTGCGTGGATCCACAGTTTCCAGTTGACTCGAAATGCGTTTGATCCATGCTTCAAACTCCTGTGGAAGACCGCAGGCTTGGTCAAAACTGACATTACCATCGATTCCATTCCAGCCTTTTGGTCCGGGGAAAATATTTGACACGCCGATTTGATCCATCCATTCATTGCAAGTCTCGAACAGCTTTTCGTTCCATAGCCTGCCATCGGAAAACATAGGATCTGAACCGGGTAAAATCAGCGTGGAATCCGGATCAATTGATTTGATGCGTTCTGCAGTTTCACGCAGCAGATTGATTTTCTCTGTGGATGTCTGCGAATCGAATCCGGTACAGGAAATTTCCCAGATTCGTTGGGGAATCCACCATGGTTTAGAAGAAATGGCTTCTTGGACTTCCTGGATCGTTCCAGACAAATTAAGGGATTCTTTCTGTGCAAGCGGCATGATGATATGCGGTGATGCCTCGATCTCAGAACAGATTCGCAGAAAATTCAGAAAAGCTGTCTTGTGTAACGGATCTTCATTGGCAGGATTCCAGCGATAACGCAATGTTTTCGGATGAAGATCTTTGATGATTGGAATTACCCATTCATGAATTTTTCCGGTTTCAAGATCCATCCATTGGGAGATCGTTTTAGCCGATTCATCGATTTGAAATGCGTACCCAAATTGAAAGTCCTGCTGCTGACCGCAAATGTCCATGGCATCGGCGATAAAGTCAGCGCTGAAATTTTTCTTCCAGAGATCAGACAGCTTTCTCATATGGCCGGTTTTCGGAATTTCCTGAATGATTGATTGATTCAGAATAACCAGTCTGCCGGCTTCTTCAGTTTCGATTTCTACTTTTATATCATCATAGGGAGAAATTTTCTCCAAGGTGCGGATCCTTATTGTTTGATGCAGCTCCCATTTCAATGAATTTTGATTTAAATCCAGGATATCTATGCCTTCTCGTTGCAGAAAAGATTTCATTAACTTTCCATTCGAACGGACACATTGAGCGTATATCGTCAGTTGGAAAAGGAAATTTTGAATCTGAATTTCATTGAAATTTTCCACAGAAATTTCAAATGAATTCATTGAACGAGTTGTATTCTTCATGCTTTTTTCCTATTCAGTGTAGTTGCGTCGATGATGGCTTTAGTTTTCTCAAAAAGTCTCTTTGCATTCAGTAATTCAAAATCTAAAAAACTTTTTAAGAAAATTGAGAAAATATCGTATCGCTGCTTTGTATTTTATCAAAGAGCCCTTCCGAGGAACCACCAATAAATGGATATGGCGTTAATCAGAATGGCTGCGATCGTTAAAATGGCAAAAACCAATGGTGTCTTTTTTCCGATTCCTTGCGCCATCAGGAAAAACAGCGGAAGGATGAAGTCCATCATATATCGATATCCGATTTGTTCTGCCCCAGTATTATGATACATCAGCAACAAGCTTAGCGAAACAAGGATTGAAATCCAGGCGCCGACATTCCACCAGTTTTTCCGAAGGTTTCGAAAAATGAAGATCAAAGGTGGCGTCATGAAAAAGATGCTGTATCCCATAATGCCGGGATTGAAATCGATACCGGTGCTGTTAATGCTGATCTGTGGAATGCGAAACAGCATAACCGATAGGTTCGTTTTTAGAAAATGGGGGTGGAACATCCCATATTCTTTTACTGCAGAAACGATCCAACTGGCTCCGTGAATTGTGACATATCCGAAATCAAACCAGTTGTTGAAACGCAAAAAATTGTAATACAGGAGTAGAAATACCGAGATGACGATTGGGACCGCTGAGGAGAATGTCCAACGAAAAAGCTGCAATCTTTGAATTTTCTGCTTTCCTTTTTGAATAAAATAATAAATTCCCAGCAAAAAAGGATATACAGCAAAAATGTTAGGCCTTGCCAGAATTGCCAGCCCAAGCATGGAACCAGTCAAAAATGGTGATTTTTCTGACAAAACACTCAGAACAGCCAATTCGCAAAAAGTTACGGTTAACACCTGGCTGACGAACCACATTTGTCCAAGAATTGAAAGCCACCAATGATTTGTCCCGACAGCAAAAACGACAGTCAGCCAAAGGATTCCTGAGCGGTTATCAGGAATCAGACCTTTTTGAGAAGCTTTTCTAAAAATCAGGAAAATGAGTCCTGTATTAATTGCTCCAACCCACGTTGAAAATAATGTCGTGTTAAAAGTCCATAAACCGAAGATTTTGATCAACGGCATCATGATAATTGCCGGCAATGGAGGATTTGGTACGAACCAATGTCCATTGTAAAATGTCAGATCATGTGTCGTATCCGGATCGGCCAGGAATAATTCCCCGCGAAAAAAAGCATCTGCTAAAAGGTGCCAATATGATTTTGCCGGCGTATTCCAGCGACCAACCCATTGTCCAGTCATTCGATAAACTACAAAAGTAATGAGTGTGATCTGAAAAAATCCATAAAAGGCGCAAAGTTTTGTGTAGAAACGATGATTTTTAAGAACAGGCTGCAGTATTTTGCCAACCAGAAAGATCTGCAATGGCAGGAATACATACCATTCAAAATGTTCAATTCGGTAAAACCAGCTTTCGGTTCCGAGAATCCAACAGAGAAAACCATAGATACTATTTGGAATGATCAGAAACATTGCTGCTGGAAACAGCGAACTGTGCAATTTCGCCCAGACTTTTTGCTCGACCTTTGATCTGAAGAAAAGGTAGAGCTGCAGCGCTGATAATACTCCCCAGAACAGCAGCCCGTTAATTCGACTTGAAAGCGCCTGAACTGAGGAATCCCATTTTCGAACGGGTGAATAGATAAGGAACAGTATTTGGATGGAAAAGAAAAAAACTGAATACAGTGTCAGCAGAATTACAAAAAAAAGTTTTTCATTATGAATCAGGCTGCTAATTCCGGAGCGGATCTTTTTTGTGTTTGGATGTATCGAAAGGATGAAAGCGGTTATCGAAGCGATATTTCCGAGAAGGATGACGCTGAGAATAGCCAGGCGTGTGTTTGAGAATCCCATGAACCCAGATAATCCGGATTCAGGCGGGAGAAAAATCAGCTGTAAAAATACAGCGAGTCCTTCAATCATAGTGAGGAAAAGCATCAGGGATGATACAGTCATTTCAATTGCTTTATACCACAAAAAACCATAAGAACATCAAATTTTCTCTTTTCGCAAAAGATTTTATCAAATTTCGAATTGCTGTATCAGTTACGAGGGAAAAAAAGGGAGCCCTCCTGTTAGGGAGGGCTCCGCATAGAATAATCAAAGAATCTTATGCAATTTCGGACTCAATTAAACCATAGGTTCCGTCATTCCGTTTGTATAACACATTAACGGACGAGGTTGCCACATTATAAAAGACGAAGAATTCTTCATGTCCAAGCAATTGCATTTGTTCCAATGCTTCCATTTCATCCATCGGAACCATATGAAATTTCTTGCGACGCGCGATAATCGGTCTTTTTTCTGTATCTTCATCCGCTTCACCGGCTTCTGTCGAAGGAATTGTTTCAGCGACGGATGTTCCATCCCCGCGAGCTTCTCGTCTCTTTCCCTTAAAGCGGTCGATTTGGCGTACCATTTTATCCAGTGAAATGTCAAATGCAGCAAATATATCCTCTGCACGTTCTTCAGTCCTTAAAATGTATCCTTTACCGCGGATCGTAATTTGGGCAACGTAGCGATCAGCGGCATTTCTGGCTGATTTCAGGTAGGCAAGGTCGATTCTGATGTCATCGATGTCTGAGAGAAAACGTTCGATTTTATTAATCTTTTTTATCACGTAATCATTGACACGATCTGATACTTCCATATTTTTTCCGAAAATTACAGCTTTTGTGTCCATATAGTTCCTCCTGAAAAGAATTATTTGTGTCAACTGCTTTAATTATAGTGTAGTTGACGCTACGCTTAGACAATAAATCTCTGATGCTCCTGCTTTCAGAAGCGCAGAGGCACATTCATTGAAGGTTGATCCTGTCGTCATCACATCATCGATGATCAGTACTTTCTTATTTCGAACGATAACCGGTTCAGCGCTGAATGCGTTGTGCAGGTTGTTTTTCCGTTCATTCTGATTGAGGCCGACTTGTGGCGTTGTATGAATTGTTTTTTGAATTGCACCAGAAGAAAAGGGTTTTCCGATTGCTTTTGCGAACGGTTTCGCTATCCATTCCGATTGATTGAATCCTCTGCTTGCAAACCTCTTTTTGTATAGAGGAACAGCAGTAACCAAATCGACCTCCCATCTTTCTTTTAAGTATACAGAAATAAGGAAGTTTGCGAATAATTCAGATAATCCTAATTGATGCGCATATTTTAATTTTTTAATTGCCGTGCGAATTGCGCCATCATATAGAAATGCTGCCCTTGCATATGCAAATTGAAAATTACTTTTTTTGCAAAGAGAACAATCCTGCAGATCGTCAACTGGTTTTCCGCAGATATTGCAAAACGAGTCGATGATCGGCGTAGCTGAATCGATACACTTTGGGCAGATGGCGTATCCATCGCATCCGCATGCTACACAGTTTGGCGGGTAAAACCAGT